>Ga0160439_1000068_pt1 | contig 93998 bp, 84 predicted proteins | sample HID1975M_E0MG_FD_108201 | JGI IMG/M metagenome (GOLD analysis project Ga0160439, IMG submission 108201) | Enriched soil microbial communities from UW Madison campus, WI, USA - HID1975M_E0 MG | ecosystem: Environmental > Terrestrial > Soil > Unclassified | place: USA: Madison, Wisconsin...
GCCGGCTGTCCACCTGGTCCATGAGGGAGGACCGCAGCGCGAGCGCGGAGACCGCACCCATCCCGACGGCGACGACGGCGACGAGCGCGACGACCACCACGACGAGTCGTCGGCGCAGCGTCCAGCGCTGCAGGCGCGCGGCGATCCGACCCATCACGCGGGCTTGAGGACGTACCCGACGCCGCGCAGCGTGTGCAGCATCGGCTCGTGACCCTTGTCGATCTTGCGGCGCAGGTAGGACACGTACAGCTCGACGATGTTGGCCTGGCCGCCGAAGTCGTACTGCCACACGCGGTCCAGGATCTGCGCCTTGGACAGGACGCGCTTGGGGTTGCGCATGAAGTAGCGCAGCAGCTCGAACTCCGTGGCCGTCAGGCGGACGTCCTGCCCGCCGCGGCTCACCTCGTGGCTGTCCTCGTCCATCACCAGGTCGCCGACCACCAGGACGGCGTCGTCGCGCGCGGTCGAGGCGCCGGTCCGGCGCAGCAGCGCACGCAGCCGGGCGACGACCTCCTCGAGGCTGAACGGCTTGGTGACGTAGTCGTCGCCGCCGGCCGTCAGACCGGCGATGCGGTCCTCGACGGCGTCCTTGGCGGTGAGGAACAGGACCGGCACGTTGGGGTGCGTGGCGCGCACCCGGCGCAGCACCTCCAGGCCGGACAGGTCGGGGAGCATGACGTCCAGGACGATGACGTCCGGGTCGGTCTCCTTGACCTGCTTGACGGCGGCGGTGCCCGTCAGGGCGTGCTGGACCTGCCAGCCCTCGTACCGCAGGGCGGTGGAGAGCAGCTCGGCCAGCGTCGGCTCGTCGTCGACGACGAGGGCGCGCACCGGTGAGCCGTCGGGGCGCGTGAGGACCTGCGGGCGGGAGGGGGCGGTGATCGTCATGCGTCCAGCATGGCCCCGTCTCCTGCTGTTCTCCTGAGGGAAGTCTGTGAACTTCCTGAGCCTCGCTACAGCTCCAGGTGGGCGACGTCGGCCGGGTGCAGGACGGCGGAGAGGATGGCCTCGATCGCGAAGGTCGTGGACTCGGACAGGTCGACGTCGCCGTCCAGCAGCCACTGGACCTGCAGGCCGTCCATGACGCCGATGATCGCGCTGGCGGCGCGCATGGCCTGCTCCCGCTCGACGGGGGCCGAGCCGGCGACGGACTGGATCGCGTCGGCGATCTCGCCGCGCAGGATGGCGAAGCGGTGCGTGACCCAGTCGCGGGCGGGGTGGTCCTCGGTGACGGACTCGGCGGTCAGCACGGTGTAGCCCTGCACGATGCCGCGGCGGTCGACGTTCATGCGCGCGGTGCGCATGAGGTGGCGGAACAGCTCGATGCCGTCGGGGATGTGCTGTCCCTCGAGCTCGCGCACGTCCTCGAGGTCGCGGTACTCGAGCACCTCGATGAGCAGCTGCTCCTTGGTGCCGAAGTGGTGCAGCACCCCGGCGTGGGTGATCCCCACCTGCTCGGCGACGTCGGCCAAGGACCCGTTCTTGTAGCCCTTGGCGCCGAAGGTGGCGGAGGCGGCGCGCAGGATCTCGGCCCGGCGCTCGGCGGTCCCCTTGCGCGGGTTGCGGGCGCCCGACCGCTTGGTGGCGGTGGCCGGGGCCGGTGGCACGTCGTCGTCCATGACCGAAACCATATCGTGACCGAAGTACTTACTGACAAGTCAGCAACATGTGCTTACATTCATCTCGCAGCACGAACCACGCAGCAGACAACGACGTCCTGGATGGAGCACCACCCCGTGTCACTCGACACCACGACCCAGCCGACGGCCGACCGGCCGGCGACCTCCCTCGCGGAGCTGCGTGAGCAGCTCACGCTCGAGGAGAAGGTCAGCCTCCTGGTCGGTGCGGGCCTGTGGTCGACCACCGCGATCGGCCGCATCGGGCTGCGCGCGATGTACGTCTCGGACGGCCCCGCCGGTGTGCGTGGCGTCTCCGAGGACGGTTCCGAGACGTCCGCGTCGTTCCCCGCGCCCAGCGCCCTGGCCGCCACGTGGGACGTGGACCTGGCCGACGAGGTGGGCGCGCTGTTCGCGTCCGAGGCCCGCCGCCACGGCGTCGACCTCGTGCTCGCCCCGCAGGTGAACCTGCAGCGCACGCCCGTCGGCGGCCGCCACTTCGAGTGCTACTCCGAGGACCCGGTCCTCACCGGCGACATCGCCGTGCACGTCGTCCGCGCCGCCCAGGACCGCGGCGTCGGCATGTGCGTCAAGCACTTCGTCGCCAACGACTCCGAGACGCAGCGCACGTCCTACCTGGCCAAGGTCGACGAGCGCACGCTGCGCGAGGTCTACCTGGCGCCGTTCGAGCGACTGGTCCACGACGCGCAGGCCTGGTCGGTCATGGGCGCCTACTCCGGCATCGACGACGGCACCACCGCTGCGCCGGCCCTCGAGCACCGCCCGCTGCTGACCGGCGTCCTCAAGGAGGAGTGGGGCTTCGACGGCGTCGTCGTCAGCGACTGGGTCGCCACCAAGTCCGTGACCGGCGCGGTCGACGGCGGCATGGACCTGCAGATGCCCGGCCCCGACGGCCCGTGGGGCGACGGCCTGCTGGCTGCCGTCTTGGCCGGCGAGGTCGACGAGGCGGCCATCGACGAGAAGGTCGACCGGATGCTGCTCATGGCGGCCCGCGTCGGTGCCCTCGCCGGGCAGGACGGCGCGGGCGAGCAGCGCGACCAGGTCTTCGCGGTCGACGTGGCCGACGTGCTGCGCCGCCTCGTCGGGCGCTCGATGGTCGTCCTGCGCGACGAGCGAGGCACGCTCCCGCTGATCGAGAAGGTCGAGCGCGTCGCGCTCGTCGGCCCCAACGCCGTCGCACCGTTCGTGCAGGGCGGCGGGTCCGCCTACGTCCGCCCGGACCGCTCCTCGACCCCGGCCGACGCGCTGCGCGAGGCGTTCGGCGCCGAGGTGTCCGTGCACGCGGGTGCCGTCTCCCGGATGCTGCCTCCCCAGCTCGACCTGGCCGGCCGGTGCCGCACCCCTGACGGCCGGCCGGGTGCGCTCGTCGAGGTGCTCGACGCGGCCGGTGACGTCGTCGAGTCGCACGTCATGACCGCGTGGAACGGGTGGTTCCGCGAGCCCGCGCCGCAGGCCGCGACGCTGCGCATCCGCGCCACCGTCGCGCTCGAGGAGCCCGGCGAGCACGAGGTGGGCGTCGGGACCGTCGGCTTCCACCGCATCACGGTGGGCGGCGAGGTCCTGTCCAGCGCCGAGCACCTGGTGGGCGCCGAGGTCATCCTCGACTCGAGCGTCAACGCCCCGACCCCGGTGGTGCTGAAGGTCCGGGTCGACGAGCCGACGACCATCGACATCGACGCCACCGTCCAGGCCGTGCACCCCGTCGGGTACGCGTCCTTCGCCCGCGCCGAGCTGGTCCACCGCACGCCCGGAACGTCGCCCGACGAGCTACTCGCCGCGGCCGTCGAGGCTGCCGCCGCGGCCGACCTCGCGGTCGTCGTCGTCGGGACGAACGAGGAGATCGAGTCCGAGGGCTACGACCGCACCTCGCTCGCGCTGCCCGGCACGCAGGACGAGCTGGTCCGCGCCGTGCTGGCGGCCAACCCGAACACCGTCGTCGTCGTCAACGCCGGCGCACCCGTGCTGCTGCCGTGGCTCGACGAGGCGCCGTGCGTGGTGTGGGGCTGGCTCGGCGGCCAGGAGTGGCCCGAGGCGCTCGGCGACGTGCTGGTCGGCCGCACCGAGCCGTCGGGCCGCCTGCCCTGGACGCTCCCCGCGGACGAGGCCGACGTCCCGGTGCCCGACGCGATCCCTGTGGACGGCGTCGTCGACTACCACGAGGGCGTCCACGTCGGGTACCGCTCGTGGCTGCGCCTGGACCGCACGCCCGCCGCGCCCTTCGGGCACGGCCTGGGCTGGACCACGTGGGAGCACGACGAGGCGTCCGCGCAGCGGGAGGCCGACGGCAGCGTCGTCGTGACCGCCACCGTGCGCAACACCGGCCGCCGTGCGGGCCGCGAGGTCGTCCAGGTCTACGTCGAGCCCCCGGAGGACTCGCCCGCGGGCGAGCGCCCGGTGCGCTGGCTCGGCGCCTTTGCCGTCGTGCACGCCGAACCCGGCACCCGCACGACCATCCCTGTCCGGGTGGACGCACGTGCGTTCCGGACCTGGGACACCGAACGGTCCGGGTGGGTCACCCCGCCCGGGACGTACCGGATCAGGGTCGGCCGCTCGTCGGGCGACCTCCGCCAGACCGTCGAGGTGGAGCTCCAAGACTCCGTCGCGACGCGCCCCGACAGCTAGGCCCGCACCACCCGCACCACCCACGCAGTCTCGACGTGGTCCGCAGTCACGTCGACATCGAACCGAGACGTGTTCGTTGCCCCAACGACGCATCTCACGACTTACCGTCATCGCAGTTTCCGCAGGAGACAGAAAGTGCAAGGAGGCACTCGTGATCAAGCGCAAGCTCGTCGGGATCGTGGCCAGTGTGGCCGCCATCTCGCTGCTCGCCACGGCATGCAGCTCGGACGACGACAAGGGCAGCGACACCAAGACCGGTTCCAGCTCGACCGCTGACGCCGGCAAGGCGACGCGCTCGGACAAGGTCCTGGTCGTCGGCATGCCGAACGGCCAGCAGAAGGCCAACCAGAACCCCCTCGCCACCGGCTCGGCATCCCTGTCCCAGGGCTACGCCTTCGCGGTGTACGAGTCCCTGATGCAGATCAACGAGCTGAAGCCGACCGACCCCCCGACCCCCTGGCTGGCCCAGTCGGTCGAGTGGAACGAGGACTCGACGGTCGCCACGATCACCCCGCGCGCGGGTGTGAAGTGGTCGGACGGTCAGGACTTCACGGCCGAGGACATCGCGTTCTCGATCCAGCTCCGCAAGGACCACAAGGAGCTGAACACCGACTTCCCCGACCAGTACAAGTCGATCGAGACCGACGGCAAGACCGTCACGGTCACGTTCACCACGGGTGAGTACGTCAACCGCGACAAGCTGCTCAAGCTCCTCATCGTCCCCGAGCACCTGTGGAAGGGCCAGGACCCGGTGAAGTGGACCGACGACGAGATGATCGGGACCGGCCCGTTCAAGCTCAAGTCGTTCACGCCGCAGTCGCAGGTGCTCGAGCCCAACGACACCTACTGGGGCACCAAGCCGCTCGTCGGCGGCCTGCGCTACGACGCGTTCAACGACAACAACGGTCTGACGACGGCTCTGACGACCGGCCAGGCGCAGTGGGGCTGGACCTTCATCCCCAACTACGAGAAGACGTTCATCGCCAAGGACCCGGAGCACTACGCCCAGGTCGCCGGCGGTGGCTTCGGCGTCGACGTCCTGTTCCTGAACAACGCCAAGGGCCCGTTCAAGGACCCGGCGCTGCGCAAGGCGCTCAACATGGTCGTCGACCGCGCGGACATCTCGGTGACGGCCGGCTACGGCGTGTGGCCGCAGATCAAGAGCGTGACCGGTCTGCCGCAGCCGTCGGGTGACGCGTTCATCTCCGACGCCTACAAGGGCCAGGAGCTCTCGGTGGACGTCGACGGCGCCAAGAAGGTGCTGACGGACGCCGGCTACACGTGGGACAGCAAGGGTGCGCTCCTGGACCCGAGCGGTGCCGCCGTGAAGTTCACGCTGACCGACCCGACGGGCTGGACCGACTACCTCGACGCCCTGGGCATCATCAAGGAGGGGGCGACCAAGCTGGGCGCCGTCGCCGACGTCAAGGGTGCCGTCCAGGACACCTGGTTCAACGACATCATCCCCAACGGCAACTTCGACGCCACGCTGCACTGGACCGACGGTGGCAGCACGCCGTGGAACATGTACTCGAACATCATGGACGGCGCCTCGTACGCCGACCTGGGCAAGCCGGCCACGTGGAACTTCGGCCGGTACAAGAACGACGAGGTCACCCAGGCGCTCGCCTCGTACAAGGCCGCGACCAACGACGCCGACCGCCAGAAGGCGCTCGACGTGGTCCAGAAGCACTTCGTCGAGGACGTCCCCGGCCTGGTCATCTGGTCGCGTCCCGCCGTCGCGCAGTACTCGACGGTCAACTACACGGGCTTCCCGACCGACAAGGACCCGTACGCGAACCCGCAGCCGACGGGTCCGCAGGCAGCCCTGATCCTGTCGAAGCTCGTCCCGACGCAGGACTGATCGTCGTCCTCGCATGACGACCTGAGCACGTGGTGCGGCGGGCGTGAACCAGCGCCCGCCGCACCGGCGTGCCCTCGCTGTAGACCGAACTCTTCCCCAGGTGAATCCGATGAGCACTCAGCCCCCGGGCCCCCCGCCGTCACCCCAGCGTGGCGGACCCTCCGACGACGTCCCCGTACTGGCCGCGGTGGACCTGCGCAAGCACTTCCCCGTGCGCGGCTTCCGGTCCCAGCAGGTCGTCCATGCCGTCGACGACGTCAACCTCGAGCTCCATCGCGGGCGCGTGGTCGCCCTCGTCGGCGAGTCCGGCTCCGGGAAGTCGACGATCGCCCGGCTGCTCGCGCAGCTCATGCCCGCCACGGGCGGGCAGATCCTGCTGCACGGCGAGGACGCGCGCGTGAAGAACCGCCGCGGGTTCCGCCGGTACGTGCGCCGGGTCCAGATGATCTTCCAGGACCCCTTCGGGTCGCTGAACCCGATCCACACGATCCGCTACACGCTGACCCGCAGCGTCAAGATCCACCAGGGCAACCTGCGCGGCAAGGAGCTGGAGGCAGCGCTCACCCAGCTCCTCGAGCGCGTGCAGCTCACGCCGCCGTCGCGGTACATCGAGAAGTTCCCGCACGAGCTCTCGGGTGGGCAGCGCCAGCGCGTCGCCATCGCCCGGGCCCTCGCGGCGGACCCCGAGGTGCTGCTGGCCGACGAGCCCATCTCGATGCTCGACGTCTCCATCCGCCTCGGCATCCTCAACCTGCTGCGCGACCTGCGCGACCGCCTGCAGATCGCCATCCTCTACATCACGCACGACATCGCGTCGGCCCGGTACTTCGCCGACCGCACGATGGTCATGTACGCCGGCCGCGTCGTCGAGACCGGTGACTCCGAGTCCGTGACGCAGGACCCCAAGCACCCCTACACCCAGCTGCTGGTGCGGTCCGCGCCCGACCCCGACGACCTCGACGCCCGCGCCCGCGGCGCCCGTGGCGAGGCCCCGAGCCTCGTCCGCCCGCCCACGGGCTGCCGGTTCAACCCGCGCTGCCCGTTCGCCAACGAGCTGTGCCGCACCGAGGTGCCGCCGCTGCTCGCTGTCGGCGAGGGCCGCGAGGCCGCGTGCTGGGGCTACTCCGAGCGCATCGACCGGCCCGAGCTCGGCGAGCTGCTGGACGTCTACGGCGAGCGGCCCTCGCTCGACGTCTCCGCGGTCGAGGCCCTGGAGGCTGTCCCCGCACCCAGGAAGGGGGACGACCGATGAGGTTCTTCGTCCGCCGCATCATCTTCTACGCGATCACGCTGTGGGCCGCGATCACGATCAACTTCTTCATCCCGCGCGTCATGCCGGGCGACCCGGTGCAGGCTGCGATCGCCGCGGGCGGCGGGACCATCAGCCCGGACGCCATCCCTGCGCTGCAGGCCCTGTTCGGCATCGACCCGACCCAGTCGCTCTGGTCGCAGTACGTCGACTACCTCCAGATGCTCGCCCACGGCGATCTCGGCACGTCGTTCACGTACATCGGCTCGCCCGTGCTGGACGTCATCAAGCAGGCGCTGCCGTGGACGATCGGGCTGGTCGGCATCGCGACGATCATCAGCTTCGTGATCGGCACCCTGATCGGGAGCGGCATCGGCTGGCGCCGAGGCACCTGGGCCGACTCGCTGCTGCCGATCTCGACCTTCTTCTCCGCGGTGCCGTACTTCTGGCTCGCCCTGATCGCCATCGCGATCTTCTCCGTGGCGCTGGGCTGGTTCCCGTCGAGCGGGTCCTACGACCGCAACATGGTGCCCAACCTGTCCTGGGACTTCATCGGCTCGGTGATCTACTACGGCACCCTGCCGGCCCTGACGATCGTCATCTCGTCGATCTCGGGCTGGATCCTGGGCATGCGCAACATGATGGTGACGGTCTCGTCGGAGGACTACGTGACCGTCGCCCAGGCAAAGGGGATCTCGGAGCGCCGGGTGCTGTTCGGCTACTCGGCGCGCAACGCGATCCTGCCGCAGGTGTCCAGCTTCGCGCTGTCCCTCGGCTTCATCGTCGGCGGCACGCTGATCATGGAGATCGTCTTCTCCTACCAGGGCATCGGGTTCCTGCTGTTCAACGCGGTCAACGCCAAGGACTACCCCCTCATGCAGGGCTGCTTCCTGGTGATCACGATCGCGGTCCTGGCCGCCAACATCCTGGCCGACTTCGTCTACGGCGCGCTCGACCCGCGCACCCGTCAGGAGGGTTGACATGAGCATCGACTCAGAGGTCCTGGAGAGGGACCTGGACGTCGCGCAGGAGGCCGCCGCGCCCACCTCGCCGCGACGCAAGTTCCTGTTCATGCGCAACACCAAGGCGCTGACGGGACTGGTGATCCTCGGGTTCTTCACGCTGATGGCGATCATCGGCCCGTGGATCGCACCGTACGACCCCGACGCGCGAAGCAAGGACGTCCTGCAGCCGCCGTCGTGGGACCACCTGTTCGGCACCACGCACATCGGGCAGGACGTGTTCTCCCAGATCCTGGTCGGGACGCGTGGCGTGATGGTAGTCGGCTTCGTCGCCGGCATCGTGGCGACCACGATCGGCGTGCTGATCGGCGTCACGGCGGGGTACATCGGCGGGTTCGGCGACGAGGGCCTGTCGGCGCTGTCGAACGTGTTCCTGGTCATCCCCCAGCTGCCGCTCATCATCATCATCGCCGGCCAGCTGCCGTCGGCCGGCGGTCTGACCGTGGCGCTGGTGATCGCGGCGACCGGCTGGGCGTGGGGTGCTCGCGTGCTCCGCGCGCAGACGCTGTCGCTGCGCAAGCGGGACTTCATCGAGGCGGCCCGCGCCAACGGGGAGAAGTCCTGGCGCATCATCACCGCGGAGATCCTGCCCAACCTCACGGCGATCATCGCCGCCGGCTTCGTCGGCACGGTCGGGTTCGCCGTCCTGTCGCAGATCACGCTGTCGTTCATCGGCATCACGAGCGTCAGCGAGTGGAACTGGGGCACGGTGCTCTTCTGGGCGCAGGCGCAGCTCGCGCTGCAGCAGGGCGCGTGGTGGTGGTTCGTCCCCGCCGGTCTGTGCATCGCGCTGCTGGGCATGAGCCTGACGCTGATCAACTTCGGCATCGACGAGTTCGTCAACCCCCGCCTGCGCAGCACGGGCCTGAACGCCCGCAAGCTCCGCAAGCGTCAGATCCGCCCCCGCATCGGCTTCACGCCGGTGGTGCACGAGGCCAAGGAGGACCGGTCATGAGCGCCGTGCCCGAGCTCCAGCGCGCCGCCCGCCCGGCGCACGACCCCGTGCTGGAGATCAAGAACCTGTCGGTCGACTACGGGTACGACGACCCCACGCACGTGCTGCGTCAGGTGTCGCTGACCCTGAACCGCGGCGAGGTGCTGGGCCTGGCCGGCGAGTCGGGCTGCGGCAAGTCGACGCTGGCCTACGCCGCCACCCGGCTGCTCCCGCCGCCGGGCCTCATCACCGGCGGCCAGGTGCTGTTCACCGACCGGGACGGGACGCAGTCGGACATCCTGGCGATGAACGACAGCGACCTGCGGGCGTCGCGCTGGCAGGACATGGCGATCGTCTTCCAGGGTGCGATGAACTCCCTCAACCCGGTGTTCCGGATCGGGCGGCAGATCGCCGACGGCATCCAGGCGCACAAGCCGGGGATCAGCAAGAAGGAGGCGCTGGAGCGCGCCGGCGAGCTGCTGGACATGGTCGGCATCTCCGCCGACCGGCTGCGGGACTACCCGCACCAGCTCTCGGGCGGCATGCGCCAGCGCGTCATGATCGCGATGGCGCTCGCGCTCGACCCGCAGGTGCTGATCATGGACGAGCCGACGACGGCCCTGGACGTGGTGATGCAGCGCCAGATCGTCGAGCAGATCGCCGAGCTGCGCGAGCGGCTGGGCTTCTCGGTCATCTTCATCACGCACGACGTGTCGCTGCTGATCGAGATCGCGGACCGCATCGCCATCATGTACGCCGGGGAGATCGTCGAGGACGCCTCGTCGCAGGACGTCTACCGGCGCCCGCGTCACCCGTACGCGGACGGCCTGCTGCACTCGTTCCCCCCGCTGCGCGGCCCGCGCCGCGAGCTGGGCGGCATCCCGGGCTCGCCCCCGGACATGTCGAAGCTGCCCACCGGGTGCCCGTTCCGGGACCGCTGCGAGTTCGCGTGGGACGCGTGCGCAGCGATCACGCCGGAGCTGACCGGCACGGCCGTCGCGGGGGACGACCCTCGTCGGACCGTCGCCTGCCTGCGGCACACCCCGGACCTGGTGCAGGCCGCGGGCTTCGAGCCGAAGCCGGTCCCGGAGCGCCTGGCGCTCCGCTGAACGGGTGCCGCCCCGCCCCCGCCTGTGCAGCAGGGCGGGGCGGCACCACCGCACCCCTCGTGGGCGCCCACCGCGTCACTACCGCACCCCTCGTGGGCGCCCACCGCGTCACTACCGCACCCCACTCCTCAGCTCCCCGGGCCAGCCCCGTCGCACCCGGCTCTGCAGCCGGTGGTTGCACGCATGGTTGCAGCGCACGCGCCCGTGACGGGCACGACCGCTGCAACCATCACTGCGACCATCACTGCAACCATCCCTGCAATCACCGGCCCGCGGCCCGACTGGGCGTGGGCGTGTGCCGCGAGGGTGGGTGCACTGACCTACGGTTTCCTCCATGAGCGCGCGACGAGCAGCACCGCTGGTGGCGCTGTGTGCCGCCGTCGTGCTCGTGTCGGTGGTGGGTGTGTGGGTGCTGTGGCGCGTGTTCGTCGACACCTTCACGGGGCAGACGGTGGACCAGGCCGCGCTGACGGGGGCCGCGTACGGCCAGAACCAGCTGTGGCGCGTGGCCGAGCCGCTGCTCGACGTGGTCTCGGTCAGCTTCATCGTCGTCGTGCTGCTCTCCGCCGTGGTGATCGCGGTGGTCCGGCGGCGGTGGGAGCTCGCGGTGCAGGCGGCGATCGTGATGGTGGGCGCCAACCTCACGACGCAGGTGCTCAAGAAGTGGGTCCTCGACCGGCCCGAGCTGGGTGTCCCGGGCGGCTACGGCAACACGCTGCCGAGCGGGCACACGACCGTCGCGGCGTCCGCGTCCGTGGTGCTCATGCTCGTCGTGCCGCCACGCGTCCGTCCGTGGGCAGCGGCGCTCGGTGCCGTGTACACGACGGCGACGGGCGTCTCCACGCTCGTCGGGCAGTGGCACCGGCCGTCCGACGTGGTGGCCGCGGTGCTCGTCGTGCTGGCGTGGACCGCCGCGACGTGCGCGCTGGCCGTCCTGACACCTCGCTGGGACGTTCCTGTGGATCGTGCGCCCGTTCCCCCAGCAACCCGTGCCATGCTCGTGGTGCTCTCCGCGCTGGGGACAGCGGCCGCCGTCGTGGCGGGCGCAGCCCTGTCGTCGAGCTGGTCCCATGCACCTGACCTGACCACCCGTTCCGACCTGCTGACCGCCTACCTGGGCGGCGCCGCAGGCACCGGGGCGGCGGCGTTCTGGGCGTTCACGATCATGCTCTGGCTGCGGCAGGCCGCGGCGTCGGGATTGCCGCGGGCTTGACGGAAGGTCGTAGAGTCCGCAGCGGTGAAGTGATCGCGGGTCGTCCGGCCCGCGAACCGGTAGGAAGGCCGTGGAATGTCTGCAGGGCGCAAGCTCGTCATCGTGGAGTCGCCCGCCAAGGCGCGCACGATCGCGGGGTACCTGGGTGACGGGTACGACGTCGAGGCGAGCGTCGGGCACATCCGCGACCTGCCCCAGCCGTCGGAGCTGCCCGCGGACATGAAGAAGGGCCCCTTCGGCAAGTTCGCGGTCGACGTCGACAACGGGTTCGCGCCCTACTACGTCGTCGACTCGGACAAGAAGAAGAAGGTCAGCGAGCTCAAGCGGCTGCTCAAGGAGTCCGACGAACTCTTCCTCGCCACCGACGAGGACCGCGAGGGCGAGGCCATCGCGTGGCACCTGCTCTCCGAGCTCAAGCCCAAGGTCCCCGTCAAGCGCATGGTGTTCCACGAGATCACCCGCGAGGCCATCGGCCGGGCCCTGGAGAACACCCGCGAGATCGACGACCGCATGGTCGACGCGCAGGAGACCCGCCGCATCCTGGACCGCCTGTACGGCTACGAGGTCAGCCCGGTGCTGTGGCGCAAGGTCCGTCAGGGCCTGTCGGCCGGGCGCGTGCAGTCGGTCGCGACCCGCATGGTGGTCGAGCGGGAGCGCGAGCGCATGGCGTTCGTCGCCGCCGAGTACTGGGACGTCAACGGGACGTTCGCGGTCCAGGACGCCGGCGAGCCCGCGTTCCCGGCGCGCCTGACGCAGCTCGACGGCCGCCGCGTGGCCAGCGGGCGCGACTTCGACGACCGCGGCGTGCTGCGATCCGCCGACACGACCCACCTGACCGAGCAGAACGCGACGGCGCTCGTCGCCGCGCTCGAGGGCTCGTCGTTCGAGGTCCGGTCGCTGGAGACCAAGCCCTACACGCGCCGGCCGGCCGCGCCGTTCACCACCTCCACGCTGCAGCAGGAGGCCTCGCGCAAGCTGCGCATGGCCTCGCGGCAGACGATGCGCACCGCGCAGGGCCTGTACGAGAACGGCTACATCACCTACATGCGTACCGACTCGCCGGCGCTGAGCACGCAGGCGATCGACGCAGCGCGCCGCCAGGCCGCCGAGCTGTACGGCGCCGAGTACGTGCCGGACAAGGCGCGCGTCTACACGAGCAAGGCCAAGGGGGCCCAGGAGGCGCACGAGGCCATCCGCCCCGCCGGTGACCACTTCCGGACGCCGGCGCAGGTGGCGCGCGAGCTGTCGGGCGACCAGTTCCGGCTGTACGAGCTGATCTGGAAGCGCACGGTCGCCTCGCAGATGGCGGACGCGCGCGGGTCCACGGCCTCGGTGCGGCTAGGTGCCGTGGCGTCCGACGGGCAGGACGCGGTGTTCTCCGCGTCCGGCACCGTCATCACGTTCCGCGGCTTCCTGGCGGCGTACGAGGAGGGGCGCGACGAGTCCCGCGACGCCGCCGCCGACGACGAGAAGGGCGACGCGCGTCTGCCGCGGATGGCCGAGGGGGACCCGCTGACGGGCTCCGACCTGGCCGCCGCCGGTCACCGCACGTCGCCGCCGCCGCGCTACACGGAGGCCTCGCTCGTCAAGGCGCTGGAGGAGCGCGGCATCGGTCGCCCGTCCACCTACGCCGCCACGATCTCCGTCATCCAGGACCGCGGGTACGTGACGTCCCGCGGTCAGGCGCTGGTGCCGTCGTGGCTCGCGTTCGCCGTGACGCGGCTGCTGGAGGAGAACTTCGACTGGCTGGTCGACTACGACTTCACCGCCGAGATGGAGCAGGACCTCGACGCCATCGCCGCCGGCGACAAGGACCGGGTGGCCTGGCTGACGCGCTTCTACTTCGGCGACGGGACCGGCAACGAGGAGGGCGAGGGCCTGCGGGACCTCGTCGCGAACCTGGGCGAGATCGACGCCCGCGAGGTCAACTCCATCCCGATCGGCGACAACATCACGCTGCGCGTCGGCCGCTACGGCCCGTACCTCGAGGACCCGGCCGTGCTGGCCGCGGACGGCACGCCGCGCCGCGCGTCCGTGCCCGAGGAGATGGCTCCCGACGAGCTCACGCCCGCCAAGGCGCGCGAGCTGCTCGAGTCCGAGCCCGAGGGCGACCTCGTGCTCGGCGAGGACCCGAGCACCGGCACGACGATCGTCGCGAAGAACGGCCGCTACGGGCCGTACGTCACCGAGCTGCTGCCTGAGCCGGAGCTCGACGAGGGTCTGTCGGCCGCCGCGCGCAAGAAGGCGCTCGCCGCCGCGCCCAAGCCGCGCACCGCGTCGCTGTTCAAGTCGATGTCGCTGGACTCGATCACGCTCGACGACGCACTGCGGCTGCTGTCGCTGCCCCGCGTGGTGGGCACGGACCCCGAGTCCGGCACGGAGATCACGGCGCAGAACGGCCGCTACGGGCCCTACCTGAAGAAGGGCACGGACTCGCGCACGCTCGCCTCGGAGGAGGCGCTGTTCACGACGACGCTCGACGAGGCGCTCGCGATCTACGCGCAGCCCAAGCGGGGTCGTGGGGCGACGGCCGCTCCGCCGCTGCGCGAGCTGGGCGACGACCCCACGTCGGGCAAGCCGATCGTCGTGAAGGACGGCCGGTTCGGCGCGTACGTCACCGACGGCACCACCAACCGCACGCTGCCGCGCGACGTGACGCCCGAGTCGATCACCCCCGAGCAAGCCATCGAGCTGCTCGCGGAGAAGCGCGCTCAGGGTCCGGCCAAGAAGAAGGCGCCGGCCCGCAAGGCCCCGGCGCGCGCGAAAGCCACCGCGAAGAAGTAGCTGCCCGCAGGCGGCGGGTCGCATCTGCGCGTGCACCGGGAGCGAGCCTCTCGACCTCGCGATGCCCCAGCTCGCGTCAGCCCGCCGCGTGGATGCATGGATGGTTGCATCGCGCGTGCCCTTGGCGGGCGCATCTGGTGCAACCATCCCTGCATCCACGGGGGTGCGGGCGTGGTCAGGGGGCCAGGACCGCCCAGCCGCGCGGGGGGACGGTGGTGGTCGTGGCGGCCACCGTCGACGGGCCCGCGAGCAGCTCGCCCGTCGCTGGGGCGTCCCAGGGCTCATTCGGGTCCAGGTTGAGGGCGACGAGCAGCGCGTCGCTGCGACCGTCCGAGTCGGCGGCGCGGACCTCGTAGAGCAGGTGCTCGTTGGTGAGCTCGATCGTGCGGGTCGTCGCGCGGTGCAGCCACGGGTGCCGCCGGCGCAGGCCGATCAGCTCCTGGTGCAGCCGGTACGCCCAGGTGCCGTCGGGCGCCAGGTCGTCGGGCGAGGCGGGGAACGCGGGCCGGATCGCGTCGTCGCCGCCGTACCGCTCCTCCTTGAGCCCGCGGAACGCCTGCTCGTCGCCGTAGTACACGGCGGGTGTGCCGCCCACGGTGAAGAGCACGACGAGCGCCAGGGCCAGCAGCCCGTCGTCGTCGACCTGGGTCGCGATGCGCGTCACGTCGTGGTTCCCGACGAAGGTCCACGGCGCGAACTGCTCGACGAACGCCGCGTGCCGGTCCAGCGACCACGCCAGCTCCCAGAAGTTGGCCGACGACAGCGCCGACCAGATCGCCTTCCACAGCTCGTACTGCGTCACCGAGTCGAAGCCGGACTCGGCCACGATCGCGGAGTAGTCACCGTGGATGACCTCGCCGACGACGTAGACGTCGGGGTGCGCCGCGCGCACGCGCTCCAGCACCGGCACCCAGAAGGCCGGCGGGACCGCGTAGGCGGCGTCGAGGCGCCAGCCGTCCGCGCCCGCGTCGAGCCAGTGGATCATCACGTCGGCCACGAGGTCGGCCACGGCGGGCGACGAGTGGTTCAGCGTGACCAGGTCGCGATGGCCCTCGAAGCAGTCCCACGTGGGCTCGTCGCCGCTGCGGTCGATGCGGAACAGCGCCTCCTCGGGCCCGCCGGCGAGCGCTGCGGCGAACATCGGGTGCGCCCGCCCGACGTGGTTGAAGACGCCGTCGAGCAGCACGCGCAGGCCGCGCTCGTGGGCGGCGCCCACCAGCGCGTCGAAGTCCGACCGGTCGCCCAGCCGCGGGTCGATGCGCAGGTGGTCCGTGGTGTCGTAGCCGTGCGTGCTGGACGCGAACACGGGCCCGAGCGCCAGTCCGTTGACGCCCAGGTCGCGCGCGTAGTCGAGCCATTCGATCAGACGCCGCAGGCGATGGGCATCGCGCGGATCCGGTCCTTCGGGGGACTCGTCGGCCGCCCCGACGAAACCCAGCGGATACACCTGCCACCACACCGCGTGCTCGACCCAGCCCATCGCCCCACCGTACGGGTCGGCCGTGCCCCGGGCCGGTCGGACGACCCGGGGCACGGCCGGCGCGTCAGCGCAGGCGCAGGCTTGCCGCCTTGCTGGTCACGGACCCGGCGGCGTTCGACACGATCACGCGGTAGTCCGCGGCCGTCGTCGCCGTGACCGAGTACGACGCCGACGTGGCGCCCGCGACCTTCACCCACGTGTCGCCGTCCTGGCGGTACCACTGGTACGTGGGCGCCGGGTAGCCGAGGGCCGTGACGGTGAAGGTCGCGCGCGACCCCTTCTTCACCGTCTGCGCGCTGGGCTGCCCGACGATCACCGGCGCGATCCCGGTCACCGTGACGGTCGCCGGGTCGGACGCCGTGGAGCCGGCGGTGCTGGTGAACACCGCGCGGACCTGCGCCCCGTCGAGCGCGGGGATCAGCACCAGCGTGAGCGTGCTCGACGTCGCCAGCGGGATCTTCGTCCACGTCGTCGAGCCCTTGCGCTGCAGCTCCCAGCGGACCTTGGTCGGCTCGGGGTAGCCGGTGGCGGCGGCCTTGACCTTGACGATCGCGCCGAGCTTGCCGGACACCGGCCGGGGCTGGGTCGTGACGACCGGCTTGGCGGCCTTGAGCGTGACCGTCGCCGCGTCCGTCGTCGCCGTCCCCGCCGCGTTGGTGAACACGGCCCGGTACGACGTGCCGTTCACGGCCGTGCTCAGCGTCACGACGAGCGACGCCGACGTCGCGCCGCTGACGTCGGCCCACGACGAGGAGCCCTTCGCCTGGCTCTGCCACTGCACGGCAGGCTCCGGGGAGCCGGACGCCGCGGCGGTCAGCGTGACGCTTTCACCGAGCGTGCCCGATGCGGCCGCCGGCTGCTGCGTCACCGTCGGGGCCACGTCGGCCGGCGCCGCGGCGAAGTCGCCCACCGCGATGTCGTCGAGGTAGAACGAGCCCGTCTTCGGCAGCGAGGCGTCCGACTGCGTCGCCATGATGATGAACTCGTTCACCTTGGCGAGCTGGGCCCGGGTGGGTCGCAACGTCGAGCTGATGCCGCTCGGGTAGGTCACGACGGCGTCGTCGAACGCCAGCCGGACCGTGTGCGCCGTGCCCGTCAGCGGGACGGGCAGGTCCCAGTACCAGTCGTCGCCCGTGCCGTCGGCCGACGGCGTCCGGAAGCGGAACGAGACCGACTGGCCCGAGCCGTTCGGGTCGATCCACGCCGTGATGCCGTCCAGACCGGCCCACGAGTGCCCGCCCAGCCAGCGCGACTCCTGCAGGTACGTGGTCGAGCCGAAGTCGTAGACGAACTGCGCGGCCTTGGACCCGGCCGACCCCTTGCCCGGCGCGAGAGCGAGCTGCCAGCCGTCGCCCCAGTCCTGCTCGGCGATGTTGCTCCAGCCGGCGCGCAGGTCGGTGGTCGTGGCGTAGGTGTCGAACGTGTCGAGCACCTCGGCGGAGCCGTCGGGCACCTCCGGGGCGGGCTCGCCGCCCACGGCCTGGATGTCGTCGACGCCGAACGTGCCGGAGCCGCTGGTGGAGTTCGACGCCAGGACCAGCTCGCCGATCGAGCCGAGCTGCGTGTCGTCGAGCGGGTCCGTCAGGTCGGCCGGCCACGACGGCGCGAACGACGAGAACGGGATCTCGACGGTGTGCCACGACGTGTCGGTCAGCGGCACCTGGGCCAGCCAGTAGCTGCCCGTGGTGTTGCTGATCTGGATGGCGAGCTGGTTGCTCGACCCGTCGCCCTTGACCTGCAGCGACAGCGCGTCCCGGCCGGACCAGTCCTGGCCCAGCCAGCGGGACACGTCCTGCCAGCCGCCGTTCGCGTTGTCGTAGCTGAACGACAGCGCCTGCGCGCCCTGGCCCGCGTCGGTGCCGAGCGAGATCAGGTCGGTCTTGCCGCGGTTGCCCCAGGCCGCGTCGAACGCGGCCTCGCCGGCGTAGCCCTCGAAGTCGTCGACGACGATCGGGTCGGCCGTCGGCTCGGGGTCCACGTACTCGCCCTCGCCCGACGCCTTGATGTCGTCGACCAGGATGGAGCCCTTCAGCGGGGCGTCGCCGCCCGCGTCGTTGAGGTAGACGAAGAACTGGCCGACCTTGGCCAGGCGCTCCCAGGTCAGGGTCGCTCCGGCGTTGGCGGTGTCCCAGGGGGCGGGCTTGAACTCGGTCCAGGGGATGTGCGCGACGTACGGGTCGTCGCCCGCCAGCGACGGGTACGCCTCGAACGTGACGCCGCCGGCCTGGACCTGCACGACGAGCTTGTGGCCGGACACGTCGGGGTCGATCCACAGGTCGAGCTGGCCGAAGCCGGACCAGTTCTGCGTGGGTGCGAACGACTTGCCGAAGCCGAGGTAGCCCGTGCGCGAGGCCGGGAAGTCGTAGCTGAGCTTCGCCGCGTTGCCATCGCCGTGCTCACCCAGCGCCAGTGCCGACGACGTTGCGTTCGCCACCGTGTACGCGGCGCGCAGCGCGACGTCGTCGCCGTAGCCCTCGAAGTCGTCGACCGTGCCCTCGGGCAGCACCGGGGCGGCGCCCAGGATGACCGAGACGCTGCTGGTCAGGTCGTTGCCGGCCCCGGTCGCGGTCACCATGGCGCCCACCGTGCGGTTGGTCAGTGCGTCGGCGCCGATGTCCCAGGTGCCCGACCAGTAGCCGTCGTCGTCCTTCGTCAGGCCGACCGGGTCGAAGCCGTCGGCCGTGAACGTCACGCTGTCGACTCCCGGCGCCGCGGTGAGCTTGGCGCGCACGGTGACGGTCGGGGTGCTGATGCGCGTGCCGTCCGCGGGCGTGACCAGGCGCAGGAACGGCTGCTGGGCGGCGGCCGGCGGGTCCGACGAGTACGGGTCGCCGGTCTGCGACGCGAAGATCGAGCGCGGGTCGTCGTACAGCGCCTGGAAGTCCGACGCCATCTCGTGGCCCGCGTACGGCACGTAGATCTGCCCCGAGCCGAAGTTCGCCCACGTGAGCATCCACGCGACCTTGCTCGCCTTCGGGCTCGCGTTCAGACCGTCCATCAGCTCGGTGTAGTAGTGCAGCGACTTGTTGCCCGACGGCTTGATGGTGCGGTCCCCGTTGCGCCCGAACTCGGTGAACGCGGGGATCTTGTGCCGGGCCGCGGCGAGGTCGACGACCATGTCGAGGTCGGTCACGACGGCGTCGACGTAGGCGCTCGAGTCATCGTCGGCGTTCGAGTTCTCGTAGTTGTCGTAGCCGAGCACGTCGACCCACTGGTCGCCGGGGTACGTCTCCAGATAGCGCGCGCTGTCACCGTCGAACGAGCCGTTGGGCGAGAACGCGTAGAGCAGGTTGTGCACTCCCTTCACGTCGCGCAGGTACTCGACCGTGTAGCGGAAGATCTCCTTGTACTCGCCCGTGGTCGCGTGCGCGGCGCCCCACCAGAACCACGAGCCCGTGTTCTCGTGGAAGGGCCGGAAGACGATCGGGACCAGCGAGCCGTCGTCGCGCTCGGCGTCCGTGGCGGCCAGCGCGACGAGGTCGAGGTACGCCCGGAAGTCGGCGTTCTTGTCGCCGCCGGGCAGGATGTGGCTGACCACGCGCCCGCTGGTGTCGTAGAAGTCCTTGCCCGTGACGAAGTTGGGCATGTGCGCGGACAGCGTGACGATGCCGCCCAGGGCGTCGGCGCGGACGAACTGCTCCGCGAGGGCTGCGGCGTTCTGCTCGTCGGTGTTGTCGTGCGAGCCAGGCTTCTCGTCGCCCTTGAGCGCGAGGCCGTCGAAGCCGAACACGCCCGGGAGGTCGCCCGTGACGTCGTGGACGTCGGACTTGACCGGCTGGCCGTCGGGGCCGGGCGCGGCCGCCGAGACGGACTCGTCGACCGGGTGCTGCTGGCCGAACAGGACGCCGCCGGACTCCTGGTCGCGCAGGTACTGGAACAGCGAGCGCGTGGGGGCGGTCGCGTCCGTGTCGACGATCGCGACGGCGTCGTCGTCGGCCGCGTGCGCGGCGGTGCCGAGGCTCGTCAGACCGGTGAAGGTCAAGGCCGCGGCGGCCAGGATCGCGACTGCGCGCGATCGTCGGGCATGGCTGGTGGCTCTGGTCATCGAGTTCTCCGTTGAACGTCCCGGCCGATCGCCGGGCGACCTGCGCGACCCCTCGTCGGGCCGATGGGGCCCGACCGTAACTTACTTAAACCGTTGAAGATAGAGGGTGAAGCGAGTAAGTTGTGCCGAATCGTCCCGGGCCCCCGACGTCGGCCGGACGTGGTGCCCGGCCTGGCACTACGTTGGGCGGCATGGCTCGTACCCCCGATCCCCGCACCGCACCTCCCATCCGCTGGGGCATCCTCGGCGCCGGCGGCATCGCCTCCACGTTCGCGACCGGCGTCACCCAGCACACGCGCGCCCAGCTCGTCGCCGTGGGCAGCCGACACCGCGACCGCGCCGAGCGGTTCGCCACCGCGCACGGCATCCCCACCACGCACGTCGGCTACCGCGAGCTGGTCGAGGACCCGCAGGTCGACGCCGTCTACGTCGCCACCCCGCACTCCGAGCACCGCGAGCACGCGCTGCTGGCGATCAAGGCCGGCAAGCACGTGCTCGTCGAGAAGGCGTTCACGCGCAACGAGGCCGAGGCGCGCGAGGTCTTCGACGCCGCCCGCGCCGCCGGGGTGTTCGTCATGGAAGCCATGTGGACGCGGTTCCTGCCGCACGTCGACGCGCTGCACCAGGTCATCGACGCGGGCGAGGTGGGTGACATCGTCAACCTGTCCGCCGACCACGGCCAGTTCATGGCTTTCGACCCGAGGTCGCGCCTGTACGACCCCGCGCTCGCCGGCGGCGCGCTGCTGGACCTGGGCGTCTACCCCGTCGCGTTCGCGCACGACTTCCTGGGCGTGCCCGACGCGGTGCAGGCGGTCGGCACGCTCACCGAGACGGGCGTCGACGGGCAGATCTCGATGGTGCTGTCCTACGGCGAGCGCACGCAGGCGACGCTCGCGACGACGCTGTGGGCCAAGACGCCGACGATCGCGACGATCTCCGGCACCGAGGGGTTCATCTCGGTGCGCGGCGACTTCTACGGGCCCACGTCGTTCCGCGTGCAGCGGCGTGACGGACGCATCTGGGAGTTCGACCAGCCCAGCCCCAAGGGACTGCAGTTCGAGGCCGCCGAGGTCGCGCGCCGCGTCGCCGCCGGGGAGACCGAGAGCCCGCGCATGTCGTGGCAGGGCACGCTCGACGTGATGCGCACCATGGACCAGATCCGAGCGCAGGTGGGGGTCGTCTACCCGGGCGAGTGAGGCGTGTCCGCCCTCACGGCTACCCTTGCGGCGTGACGACAACCGGCCTGTTCGTGTCCCTCGAGGGCGGCGACGGTGCGGGCAAGTCGACCCAGGCCGCGATGCTGCGCGACTGGCTCGAGGAGGCCGGCCGTGAGGTGGTGCTGACGCGCGAGCCGGGCGGCACGGAGCTGGGCCGGCTGCTGCGCGACGCGGTGCTGCACGGCGACCACGTCGACCCGCGCACCGAGGCGCTGCTGTACGCGACCGACAGAGCGCACCATGTCGCGTCGCTCATCCGGCCGGCGCTCGAGCGCGGGGCCGTCGTCGTGACGGACCGCTACCTGGACTCGTCGGTCGCGTACCAGGGCAGCGGCCGCGACCTGGGCGCCGACGAGGTCGAGGCGCTGTCGATGTGGGCGACGCAGGGGCTGCTGCCCGCGCTGACCGTGCTGCTGGACCTCGACCCGGTGGTGGGTCGCTCGCGGTTGACGGGGGACCTGGACCGTCTGGAGAGCGCGGGCGACGAGTTCCACGCGCGCACCCGGCAGGCGTTCCTGGACCGCGCGGCGGCCGACGAGGACCGCTGGCTGGTCCTCGACGCGACGGCGCCCGCCGACCAGCTCGCCGCCGCGATCCGCGGTCGTGTGGCCGGGCTGCTTGCGGGGGGTCCGGCGTGAGCGTCTGGGACGACGTCGTCGGGCAGGAGCCCACGGTCGACGTGCTGCGCGCCGCCGTCGCGGACCCGAACGCCATGACGCACGCGTGGCTGCTGACGGGCCCGCCGGGCTCGGGCCGGTCCAACGCGGCACGCGCGTTCGCGGCGGCGCTGCAGTGCCGTGACGGTGGCTGCGGGTTCTGCCACGACTGCACGACGACGCTCGGCGGCACCCACCCGGACGTGACCGTCGTCGCGACCGAGGGCGTGTTCATCCGTGCCGAGACAGCCCGCCCGCTCGTCGAGCTGGCCCAGCGCTCGCCGTCGCAGGGCCGTTGGCGCGTGATCATCGTCGAGGACGCCGACCGGCTCAACGACACCAGCGGCAACGCGCTGCTCAAGGCCATCGAGGAGCCCGCGGCCCGCACGGTGTGGATGCTGTGCGCGCCCAGCCCGCAGGACGTCCTGGTCACGCTGCGCTCGCGCAGCCGCTCCGTCGCGCTGCGCGTGCCGCCGGTGGACGCGGTCGCGGCACTGCTCGTCTCCCGGGACGGGATCGCGCCCGACGTCGCCGCGGTGGCGGCCCGCGCCGCGCAGTCGCACGTCGGCATCGCCCGCCGGCTGGCCCGCGACCCGCAGGCGCGCGAGCGGCGCGACGCGGTGCTGTCGGTCGCGACGCGCATCCGCGGGGTCGGCGACGCGGTGCTGGCCGCCGGTGACCTGGTGGCGACCGCGCAGGCGGACGCGAAGGCCGCGACCGAGGAACGGGACGCCGCCGAGCGCGCCGCACTGCTGCACTCGCTCGGTGCCGAGGGTGCCGCGACGCTCCCGCCCGCGGTCCGCTCGCAGGTCAAGGCGTTGGAGGACGAGCAGAAGCGGCGGGCCACGCGGTCCCAGCGCGACGTGCTGGACCGCGCGATGGTGGACCTGCTCTCGCTCTACCGGGACGTGCTCGTGGCCCAGCTCGGGGCGCAGGTGGAGCTCGTCAACGTCGAGCACGCCGACGACGTGCGCCGGCTCGCCGAGCAGAGCACGCCCGAGCAGACGCTGCGCCGGATGGACGCGGTCGGCCAGGCCCGCACGCGGCTGGCAGGCAACGTCGCGCCGCTGCTCGCCGTGGAGGCGATGGCGATCGCCCTGCGGCCGCAGGGCTGACCCGGCCGAGCCGGGCGCGCGGTCGCGCGGGGCGCGCGGGCGGGGCGGCGGGTGCTGGACCGGACTGTCGGATTCGCCGACTACCCTCGTCGCATGCCGCCCGCCCGCCTCCTGCGTCGCGCCGTCGCGGCACTCGCCGTCGTCGCCGTCGTCCTGACCGGCTGCGCACCCGCCAAGCACCAGGTCAGCGCACCCACCCCCGCGCCGTCGGTCGCCGAGTCCGACCACGGCGACCTCGCCTCCTTCTACGACCAGCAGCTCGAGTGGTCGACGTGCGACGAGGGTCAGTGCGCCAAGATCCGCGTCCCGCTGGACTACGACGACCCCGCGGGGTCGACCATCCAGCTCGCGCTCGCCCGGCACGAGGCACCGGGCACGCCGCTCGGTTCCCTGCTGGTCAACCCCGGTGGTCCGGGCGCGTCGGGCGTCGACTTCCTGAACGGCTTCGTCGGCGAGGCCACCGACGACCTGCTCAAGAACTTCGACGTCGTCTCGTTCGACCCTCGCGGCGTCCAGCGCTCGTCGCCCGTGCGGTGCGTCGACGACAAGGAGATGGACCGGATCACGGCGATCAACCCGCCGGACGGCTCCGACGACAGCCTTCAGGGCGCGATCGACGAGTCGGCGAAGTTCAGCAAGGAGTGCGTGAACACGTCCGGCGAGGTGCCGGCCCACATCGACACCGTCAGCGCGGCCAAGGACCTCGACATCATGCGGTCCGCGCTCGGCGACGCGTCGCTGTACTACCTGGGCTTCTCCTACGGCACCAAGCTGGGCGCCACGTACGCCGCGCTGTTCCCGAAGCAGGCCGGGCGCTTGGTCCTCGACGGCGCGCTCGACCCGACGCTGACCGACGGCGACGTCGAGGAGGGCCAGGCCGGCGGCTTCGAGAAGGCCCTGCGCGCCTACGTCGCGGACTGCCAGGCCGGGTCCAAGTGCCCGTTGTCGGGTTCGGTCGACGACGGCATGCAGCAGATCGGGGACCTGCTGGACCGAGCCCGCGAGCAGCCGTTGCAGACCAGCGACGGCCGCCCGCTCACCCAGGCGCTCGCGTTCTCGGGCATCGCGCTGACGCTGTACTCGCAGAGCTACTGGTCGGCGCTGACCGACGGTCTCAACGCGGCCATCCACGAGGGCGACGGCACGCTCCTGCTCAGCTACTCCGACGCCTACTACGACCGCGGCGCGGACGGGAAGTACACGACCAACACCACCGAGGCGTTCCGCAGCATCACCTGCCTCGACGAGCGCGGCGACCCCGACTTCGACGCCATGCGCACCCAGGCGAAGCAGATCAGCAAGGTCGCGCCCACGGTCGGTCAGTTCTTCTCCTACGGCGGCACCACGTGCGCCGACTGGGCGGTGCCCGAGGTGGGCGGCCTGAAGGACTACAGCGCGCAGGGTGCGCCGCCGATACTCGTCGTCGGCACCACCAACGACCCCGCGACGCCGTACGCGTGGGCGGAGAAGCTCGCCACGACCCTGTCGTCGGGCGTCCTGCTCACCTACGAGGGCGAGGGCCACACCGCCTACCGCAGCAGCAACACGTGCATCGCGAACGCCGTCGACTCCTACCTGATCGGCGGGACGGTGCCCGCCGAAGACACCCGCTGCTGACCCGCTTTGGTCCTCGCGCCGCGGGCGGGTACAGTAGGCGCGCTCGCCGGGTCGTCCGCGTCCCGACGATGCCGCCTTAGCTCAGTCGGCAGAGCGTCTCACTCGTAATGAGAAGGTCAAGAGTTCGATTCTCTTAGGCGGCTCCCTCCGAAGGCCCTGGACCACCGGTCCGGGGCCTTCGCTGTATCCGCGAGCGACACAGGACCGTCGACCGACGTGCGGCGTGTAGCAACGGCGTCGCAGCGTGGGGACTGCAAGGATCACCTCATGCTTTCTGCAGTCCTCGACGCCGCTGCTCTCCGGGCGGATGTCCGGCGCGCAGCGCGGTCGTCGGGCCGGGTTGAGCTCGCGCCCGACTGGGATGCGGCGTGACCTGGGTTCCGCGCGTGCTGGAGCCTGCATCGGAGGCAGATGTCACCTCGTGGGCGGTCATCCGAGACGAACCCGGGGGGCGAGACCCCAACAAGCGTTGGATTGCGCCGGACCCTGACGCGCCGCGGCACGAGCAGTGGCTCTGGAAGTCACGTCAGCCAACGGGAGATGGCACTGAGTACGCGCTCACGGACTGTGCGGAAGTCGCGGTATCTCGGCTAGCGCATGTGCTGGGCGTGCCGGCTGCGCAGTGCACGTTTGCGATGTGTGACGGTGAACTCGGGCTGATCTCGCGCAATGTCGCCCCCGAGGGCTTCAGCCTGAACTCGGGACTCACCTACCTGCCGGAAGTCGACGGATACATCCGAGTGGCGAGAGCGGTTGGAGACGTTCCACCTGGCCGGATGCGCCGCGACGTGGGCTACACCCTGGATGCGGTAGCACAGGTTCTCCAGGACGTGGGCCCGCCGCCGTCGATCGTGGATCTCACGGCACTGAACGTCTTCTCGAGCTATCTGGTGCTTGATGCGCTCGTTGGAAACAGCGATCGCCATCCAGGTAACTGGGCGCTGCTCGAATCCGGCGACGGTCATCGATTCCTGGCTCCGACATACGATCATGGCAGTGCACTGGGTGCTGGTATGACTGAGCGGAACCGCCGGTCTCGGGACCCTCTGGCCTTCGCACGCAGCGGCAGGGCGAATCCATTCACCCCTCCGAAGCAGAGCCTTGTGAGCCTAGCGATCGATGCAGTAGTGCGTGCCGGGGCGACGATGTGGTTGGAGCGCGCCGCGTCGCTGGACGACGACTGCGTAGCAGCCGCCCTGGCCGCACCGGACGGACGAATGTCGGAGGTCGCGAGTAGGTTCATGGCTCGAGTGATACTTGAGAACAGGAGGAGGCTGAGCGATGGCGACGCTGCTCAAGGCTGATCAGCTCCTGGTCAGCCGCCAGGATCCGATGACTCGGAGATTCGTGCGAGTCGGCACCTTGACGTTCGACGGGGCTCTCTACGCGTTTACCTACGATGCCGGGGTTCAGCGTCCGCTTCCGGGGCTGCCGCTCAAGGGTGATCACCAGAGCAGGACCCTGTTCCCCATCTTTGCCGAGCGTGTCATCGATCCGCATCGGCCCGAGCGTGTCGAGACGCTCGCGCATCTCGGGCTACCTGGCGAGGCCACCCCATTCGAGGTCCTCGCCATATCGGGAGGCGGCCGGACCGGCGACACGTACGAACTCACGCCGCTACCCCAGCCGGGCGACGTAAACATGCTCTTCCTCGTGCACGGTATCCGGCATCTGAAGACTGTCGAGCGCGACGCGATCGATCTGCTTACACCGGGTGATCACCTGACCCTTCGGATTGAGCCGGACAACCCGGCTGATGGTCGAGCGTTGCTGGTCACACAGGACGGAGCGAGGCTCGGGTATGTGCCGGGACCGCTTCTCGACTACGTGCACGAGATCATGAGACACCACCACGAGTTGCTCGTCGAGAAGGTGAACCCCGCGTCGGCTGGGCTGCACATGCGCCTGCTGGTCCGGCTGACGGGCCGTTACGGGAGCTGAGTTTGAATTCGGGGCGGCTCGTCGAGAGGGTCACTCAGGCGTGAGTCCGGGCGACCGGGCGCTGGGTCGAGCTGGAGCAGCATCCGTGGCTCGTCGGGTCGTACGGGCTGCCGGACCGGGGACGAGTGGGTCGCGCGGGAGGCGGCGCGCCTGGGCGGTGCGCGACGACGACGCCGGGCTGATGGCCGCGATGCGCGACCTGGACAGTCCCGACTTCGCGGCGGCAGACCTCGCGCCACAGATGCGCGACTTCTGCGAGCGCACGTCCCGCTGGCGGCTGGAGGTGTGGTCGCAGTGGGGCGCGGTCGCATGGCCATTCGGGTGGATGATCTCGGTGGTTCGCCCGACGGCTGGAGCAACTGAGCCTGCCGCTGCGGCGGCTCGATGTCGCGCAGGGGATGGACGGCCGGGTCGTACGGTCGACGAGGCCGACGGTCGCCGGCTCGGCGGCGCTTGGCTGCGCGCGGTGCGGAGCACGGGGCAGCAGGTGTAGAGCGGCTGGTACGGCACCGTCACGCTGCCCGGTGCCGACCGGCCCAGCGTGTCGTCTTCCCGCTGCCGAACGGGAGCGTGAGCGTTTTCTTGCGCCCCGAGGTGGACGGCGACGGCTCGCTCCGGCTGATGTCGGTGAACGGCCGGTTCGGCCAGGACGGTGCCTACCTCGTGGTCCACGACGCCGACGGGCGGACCGCGGCCGTCCGCCGATGCCTCTGCTCGAGCGGTTCCGGGTGTACGTCGACGACGAGTGCGTGCTGCGCACTGACCACGACCCTCGGCTGTGGCGCATCCCGGTGATCCGCCTGCACTACCGCCTGGAGGCACCCCGCACGCCGACGTCCCCGGCATGACGGAGAGCCGCGGGCTGCGTCGTCACCGGACCGGGCGTTCGAGGTAGGCCCACAGGTTGTCGACGGACACCAGGCGCCACCCCGCGGCGGCGTGCTCGGCGAGAGTGGCTTCGACGCGTCGCGCGAACGTGTCGTCGTCGGCCCGTTCCAGCTTGAGGAGCTTGTACTCGAGTCCCACTTCCGTCGGGGGCGGCGGAGGGGCGAGAAGACCGGCGAGATGGTCCGCGATGGACACCAACGACGCGTAGAGGCCGACGGCGGAGCGCGAGCCCGCCAGGTCCTCGTCCGTCCCCGCGAGGAGGGCGTCGTCGTCCGCGCTCCGGACGTCCCACGCGCCGGTGAGCCGGCCCGTCGCGTCGCCCGGGAACGTGACCAGGACGTCGACGTCGCCGATCGTGGTCGTGAACGCACGTCCGCCCTCGTCCGTCTCGGCCGGCGTCCAGGTGGGTGCGGTGCTCACGGTCCCATCTTCGCGCAGGCCGTGGGGCCGCGCCGCGTCGGACCGTGATCGCCCGGACTGCCGCGAGAATGGAGCTGTGCCGTCGTATCGCGTGTCCGCAGCCGTCGGGCTGCTGCAGCCGGGGACGCAGCCGCAGGACGTACTGCCGGAGGCGGTCGCGGTGGCGCGCGAGCGGGTGGTCGTCGAGGCGTTCGACCTGGCGGTCGTGCGCGGCGAGGCGCGGGTGACCGTGCGGTACGAGGCCGACGACGACGCGACCGCCCGGCAGGCGGGGTGGGCGGTGCTCGCCCGGCTCGACGAGCTTGCCGACATCAGCGGCCGGCGCGTGACCCGACGCTGGGGAGCCCGCTGGTTGCCGCTGCGCAGCTGACGCGCACTCGAGGCGCTCGGCTCAGAGCAGCGGGGCGCCCTGGCCGACGATGACGACGTCCTCGACGGGGGTGGTGGCGAAGCGGTGACCGACGACGAGCGTCTCGCGTCCGGCGTCGCCCGCCTCTACCAGCACTGCGGGGGTGCCGGCGGACGGCTCGACGACGTAGCCGTGCTCGTCGAGCGCCGCGACCCAGGCCACGGCCCCGCGGGGCCGGCCCGACGTCGCGACGAGTCTCTGGGCCTCGGCCAGGTCACCGACCTGCTGCACCGGCGCACCGGCGTCGAACGCGACGACGACGACCGTGCTCGGCTCCGCGGCCGCGCAGGCCAGCTCGAGGACGGCGTCGAGGAGCGACAACGCGAGGATCTGGACCTCGGTGGACGGCGGGGACGCCAGGTCGGCGGGGATCCGCGGGCGCGGCACCCGTAGTGCGCGACGCCCGGTGAGCGGGGGCTGGGGCGCCGGGACGTGCGGAGCCGCCGGCGTGGTTTCGGCAGCGGAGGGCGCCGGGGTTGACGGGCCCGAGGCGGACGGTGCCGGGGCGGACGGTGCGGCTGACGTGCGCGAGGCGGCCGCAGGCGACGGGGCGACCGGGCGCTGCCGATTCGGCAGGGTCGTCGTCGGCGCCGACGCGGCCGCACCGCGGCGCGTGGGAAGCGGCGCGATGGACGTCGGCTCGTACGCAGGCTCCGCCGGTTCGGGAGCGGGCGACTGCGACAGGGTGGCAGCAGGGGAGTGCGTCGGCGCCGGGTCGGCCTCGTCGAGGTGCTCGGCGGCGGCGTCGACGTAGTCGGCCACCCAGCCGCGCACGCCGGCCTCCCAGCGCATGCGCACGTCGTCGAACGGCACCACCGCGGCGGTGCCGTCGGCGGACAGCAGGGCGGGTGCGGGGGAATCGATCGAGGTCCGCAGCACCCAGTGCGCGTTCCCGGCGCGGGCCATCACCAGGTCGCCGATGCCGACGCCCAGCGCGGCGAGCATCCCGGCGGGCAGCTCCCCACCGCCGGCGGCGGCCCATCGGGCCCGCTCGGAGTCGAGCAGCGCCCCGACGGCGGCGGGGTCGGTGACGTCGATGCCGGCGGCTGCGACGTGCCCACGCAGCCGCTCCAGGTGGCCCTGCTCGACCGGCGTGAGGGGCCGCATCCCGGCGACGGCAGGAGTGCGGACCATGCCCGTTCCATCGGCTCGGACGGGGGTGATCTTGAGCACTCGAAGCCTGGCCGGCGGCCCGTCGGGGCGGGAATCACCCGGGTCGCACGTCCTGGGACCGGCGGGGGATGGTGAGTGCCGAGGTCAGCGCGCCGGCGGCGAGCAGACCCGCGCAGACGAGCAGCGCGGTCCGGTGCGCGGGGCCCAGCGTGGCGGCGTCGGTGAGCGACGACCCGACGCCCGCGACGAGGGGCAGCACGGCGATGGCGAGCAGCCCGGCGATGCGCGCGACGGCGTTGTTCACGCCGCTCGCGACCCCCGCGAGATGGTCCGGGGCCGCGGCCAGCGCGGTGGTGGTCAGGGGTGCGACGGTGATCGACAGGCCCAGGCCGAACAGCACCATCCCCGGCAGCACCGACGTCCAGTAGGGCGAGTCGGCGCCGATCCGCGACAGGAGCACGGCCGCCCCCGCGCACACCAGCGGGCCGAGCGTCATCGGCAGCCGCGGCCCGATGCGCTGGCCCAGTGCCCCGACGCGGGGGGAGAGCAGGAACATAAGGATCGTGACGGGCAGCGGCGCGAGTCCGGCGGTCAGCGGCGGGTACCCGGAGACCACCTGCAGCGTCACGACGACGAAGAAGAACACGCCGGACAGGGCGCCGTAGATCAGCAGCGTGGCGGCGTTGACGCCCGCGAACGGGCGCCAGCGGAACAGCGCAGGCGGCAGCAGCGGAGCAGGGTGGTGGGCCTCGGCGACGACGAAGGCGACGAGCGCGAGCGCGCCGCCGACGAGCGAGACCACGACCGCCGTCGTCGCGGACCCGTGGTCCGTCCACACCGTGAACCCGTATGTCAGCCCGGCCAGGCCCAGCGCGCCGAGCACCGTGCCGAGCACGTCGAGGCGGCGCACCGCGTCGGCGTCGGACGACTCGGGGACGTGCCGCAGCGTCACCGCGACGACGACCACCACCATCGGCACGTTGATCGCGAAGATCCACCGCCACGACGCGACCTCGACGATCCAGCCGCCCAGGAAGGGAGCCACGGCGCCCGCGACGCCCGACCACCCCGACCACGCCCCGATCGCCCGCCCGCGGTCCTCGCCGGCGAACGTCGACTGGATGATCGCCAGCGATCCCGGCGTCAGCAGCGCCGCGCCGACCCCCTGCACCACGCGGGCGGCGATCAGCGCGCCGATCCCCGGCGCGACGGCGCACAGCAGCGACGCCACGCCGAACCAGACGACGCCGATCAGGAACACCCGCCGCCGCCCGAACCGGTCCCCGAGCGACCCGCCCAGCAGCAGGAACGCGGCCAGCGTCAGGGCGTACCCGTTGACGGTCCACTGCAGGTCGCCGGTGGACGCGCCCAGGTCGTCGGCGATGCGGGGCAGCGCGATGGTGACGACGGTCGCGTCGATGAACGCGATCGCCGAGCCGAGGACGGTGGCGAGCAGCACCCAGCGGCCACGCGCCGAGGAGTAGGCCGGCGCGTCGGCGGGATCCGCGAAGGCAGCGGGCGGGTCGACGGCGGGGGACGCGTCGCCGTCAGCGGGGACGGTCACGGTCCTTGCTCGGCTGCACGCGCTTGGGCTCGCCCGGCATCTTGGGGTACTCGGGCGGGTAGGGCAGGTCGCCGTGGCCGTCGTCGGCCTCCTGCCGGTCAGCGAGCTCGAGCACGGCGTCCAGCACGCCCCGCGGCGCCGCCCCGGCGACGAGCGGCGCGAACAGGTCCCCGACCTCGGCGAACCGGGCCGGCATCGACAGGACGTCGAAGTCGTCGGGGTGCACGTCCGGGACCTCGTCCCAGGTCAGCGGCGCGGAGACGGTGGCGCGCGGGTTGGTGCGGATCGAGTACGCCGACGCGATGGTGCGGTCGCGGGCCATCTGGTTGTAGTCGACGAAGATCTTGACCCCGCGCTCCTCCTTCCACCACTTCATCGTCACCTGGTCCGGCAGGCGTCGCTCCAGCTCACGGCCGAGCGCGATGGTGGCCCGACGCGCCTCGACGAAGGTCCAGCGCGGCTCGATCGGCACGAAGATGTGGATGCCCCGCCCGCCGGACGTCTTGGGGTAGCCGGTCAGACCGTGCTCGGTGAGCAGCTCGCGGACGTGCGGCGCGACGCGCGCGGCGTCGGAGAAGTCGGTCCCCGGCTGCGGGTCCAGGTCGATCCGGAGCTGGTCGGGCCGGTCCACGTCGGCCGACGTCACGGGCCACGGGTGGAACGTGAGCGTGCCCAGGTTGGCGGCCCACGCGACCACGGCGAGCTCGCTGGGCGCGACCTCGTCGGCCGTGCGCCCGCTGGGGAACCCGATCCGGGCCGTCTTCACGTACTCCGGCGCGCCCGCGGGCACGCGCTTCTGGTAGAACGCGTCGCCCGACGAGTCCATCCGGGTGGCCAGCTTCGCGCCCTCGAACACGCCCTTGGGCCAGCGCTCGAGCGTCGTCGGCCGGTCCAGCAGCGCGCCCAGGACCCCGCCGCCCACGCTCAGGAAGTACTGGACGACGTCGAGCTTGGTCAGTCCCCGCTCGGCGAAGTACACCTTGTCCGGGCTGCTCACGCGCACGGTCCGGTCGTCGACCTGCAGCTCCACCGCGGGCGTCTTCGTCGGCATGCGCCCACCGTAGGCCCGACCGCCGACACGGGCCATGGCCCGCGGCGGTCACGACGCCGGCGGTCACGACCCGATGAGCCCCCGCTGGTGCGCGATCGACACCGCCTCGGCCCGGCCGGACGCGCCGAGCTTGGCCAGCAGGTTGGACACGTGCACGGAGACGGTCTTGCCGGAGATGAACAGCTTCTCCCCGATCTGCCGGTTCGACAGGCCCTGCGCGACGAGCGTGAGGACCTCCGCCTCGCGCGACGTGAGCACGTCGCCGCCGCCCTCGGCCACCCCGGTCAGCCCCAGCCGTCCGCGTCGCGACAGCCCGCGCACGGCCGCGGCGAGCGGCGCGGCCCCCATCGCGTCGGCCTCGGCCAGCGCGACGGCCGCGTGCTCGCGCGCGCCGTCCCGCTCGCCCTGCTCGAGCAGCGCCTCGGCCAGTCGGTAGCGGGTGCGCGCCTGCTCGTAGCGGTGGCCGAAGCCGAACTCGTCGAGCGTCTCCTGCCAGGGCCCGACCTCGTTGTGCGCACCGCCCAGCAGCCGGCCGTGCTCGGCGTGCGCCCGGGCCAGCCACGCGCGACCCTCCGGCCCCAGCCGCCCACCCCGCGGGCGGCCGCGCCGCGCCGTCGACCGTGCGCGCTCCAGCAGCGAGTCGCCGAGCGTCACGCGATCGCGGACGTCGTGGCCCTGCAGGCGCTCGGCCGCGGCGGCGTCCGCCAGCGCTGCCAGCCCCAGCGCGGACAGGTAGATGCCGCCCAGGAAGTAGTCGGTCCACGCGCGGCCCAGGAAGTCGATGATGCGCATCGCCAGCGCGACGGCCTCGTCGGCGTCGCCCCGCATCGTCAGTGCGTCCACCGCGCACCCGCCGGCCTGCAGCGCGACCAGGCCGTCCAGCTCCCAGTCCGCCTCGAGCGCTGCGGCACGGGTCGGCACGTCCTCGTCACCGCGGGCGGTCGCCGCGAACAGGTCGACGGCGCTCAGCACGCGCGCGCGGTCGTCGGGCACGTCGGGGACGGGCGGCAGCGTCGTCAGGTCGCCGCTCACGTAGCGCAGCAGCCGGACGAGCATGGCCAGCTCGAGCCCGTACGTGCTGGTGGCCATGCCCACCTCGCGCGCGCGGGCGACGCCCTCGGCCGCGACCTCCGCCGCCGGTCCGGGGTGGCCCGCGTACCAGCGGTTGCTCGCCAGGTTGAAGCGGCTGCGCAGCTCGGTGTCCAGGTCCCCGGCCTCCTGCGCGCGCACGAGCGCCTGGGCCAGCAGGTCGGCGGCCTCGTTGGCCTCGTCGACCTCGAGCACCGCGAGCGTCGTGAGCCCGTCGGCCTCGGCGTCGAACGCGCCCACGGCCCGCGCGACCTCCACGGCCTGCGCACCGGCCACCCGCGCCTCGTCGTCCTGGTCGACGTTCAGCGCGCACCGTGCGTACGTGGCCAGCGCCCACGCGCGCGCCGGCGAGGGCTCCGTGCCCGACGCCTCGATCGCCTGCCGCGCCTGCTGCATGGCTGCGTCGAGCTGCTCGGCGGCGAGCAGCAGCCGGGCCAGCCGGGTGCGGAGCATGGCCTGGCGGTCCGGCTCGTCGGCCGACGCCTCGACTGCGGCACGTGCGAGCTGCACCGCGCGGTCCACCAACCCGGCCGCGCTCGCGGCCGACGCCGCGGAGCTGAGCAGGGCGACGTGGTCCTCACCGTGCGCCGTCCGTTGCTCCCCCACGGCGTCCCACAGCCGCAGCACCACCTCCAGGTGCCGCAGCTCCTCCGCGGGCGCGAGCACGCAGTGCGCCTGGTGGGCCGCCTCGCGGGACGCTGCCCACGCGACCGGGATGTCCGGGGCGCGCAGCGCGTGCGAGGCGAGCTGGGACGCCGGGCCCAGGGAGGGGTCGGCGAGCAGGGCCTGCAGGTAGGCGCGGTGCAGCGCGGAGACCTCGCCCGGCAGGAGGTCGGCGGCGACGGCCTCGGCCAGCAGCGCGTGCCGGAAGGCGAGGTGGCCGTCCTCGACGGCCAGGACGTGGTGGGCGACCGCGTCGCGCAGCGCGGCGTCGAACCCCGTGAGACCGGAGCCGACGGCGGCCCGCAGCAGCTGCTCGTCGACGAGCCGCCCCGCGACGGACGCGACGCGCACGAGCTGCTGCACGTCCGGGTCCAGGACCTCCAGGCGCGAGCGCAGCACGTCCGCGAGGGACCACGGCAGCACGTCGTCGTCGGCCCCGGCCTCCAGCAGCTCCTGCGCGAAGTACGCGTTGCCCTCCGACCGCTCGACGACGCGACGCAGCGACGGCTCGGGCACGGCCGAACCCGTCACCGCGACGGTGAAGTCGCGCAGCTCGTCGGACGTGAACGGCGACAGGTCCAGGCGCATCACGCGCGGGTGGCGCACGAGCTCGGCGGCGGCCGCGCGCCACGGGTGGCGACGGTGCAGGTCGTCCGTGCGGTAGCTGGCGACGAGCAGCAGGTGCTGGCGGCGCAGGCGCGAGACGAGGAAGCGCAGCACGTCGCGGCTGGACGCATCGGCCCAGTGCAGGTCCTCGACCACGACGAGCAGCGGCCGCTCGGCCGTGCCCAGCGTGCCCAGCACGTCGAGCAGGCCCTCGAAGAGCTGCAGCCGGTTGGCGGGCCCGTCCGCGGGGGCGCTGCCCGGCAGGAGGCGAGCCAGCGCCGGCCGGGCCGCGACGATCGCGTCCACGGGGCCCGGGTCCAGCTCGCGCAGCTGGGACAGCATCTCGGCGAAGGGGAGGTACGGCAGGCCCACGTCCCCGAGGTCGACGCAGTGCGTGACGACGACCTGCGCGCCGCCGGCAGCCGCGCGCTCGGACACGTGCTGCAGCAGCCGGGTCTTGCCCACGCCCGCGTCCGCCGCGAGCAGGACCGCGCGGGCCGTGCCCGCACGCGCGTCCGCGAGGGCGAGGTCGAGCGTCTCGACCTCGTCCTCGCGGGCGACGAACGGTGCTGTCATCGGGCCACGTGCCATGCCCCCGATACTCGCAGCAGCCACCCACGCGCCGCGTCGTGATCTCGCCGCCGTGCCGCGCGGGCCGCGCGCGACTGGCGACGCCGGGCCGACCGCGCCCGTCCCTCGGCGATGCCCTGCTGGACTCGCTGCCGCCGCGCGTCGAGGTCCGTGTCGAACGACCCCGCCCACACGTCGCTCATGCCTGCTCCCCACAGCTCTCGCACGATCGTCCCTCTCGTTCCGCGGAGGTCGTTCCTCCGGCTGACCCTGACGTTCGTCCTGAGGTGACGGGCGACGGATCGGTCGATCGACCAGTCCTGGCCATCCCGCCGTCGCGGGTCGCCCTGAGGTACCTCAGACGTGCGTGTCGTGGACTCCACCCGGCGGAACGGCCCGACGTCGGGCACCCTGGACGGGTGGGAGAGGTCAGACATCTACGGAGCGCACCGAGCGTGCGGCGGGCCGAGCAGGCCGCCGCGGTGTTCGACGACGAGATGGTGGTGCAGGCCGAGCCACGTGCCCCGCGCGCCGTGCGGCACTGGGTGATGCGGACGGTCGCGGGCCTCGGCGTGACCGGTGCGGGCAACCAGGTGGTCGAGCTGCTGACGGCGGAGATCGTGTCGAACGCCGTCGTGCACGGGCCTTCGGAAGGCGAGATCCGCGTGCGGTTGCACGTCGCGGGTCCCTGCGTGCGCGTCGAGGTCATGGACACCGGGCACGGGTCGCCCACGGTGCGCCACCCGGAGCCGACCGCCCCCAACGGGCGCGGCCTGCTGCTGGTCGAGGCGCTCGCGACGTCCTGGGGGACGCGGCCCGACGAGGCCGGGACGACCGTCTGGTTCGAGGTCGACACCGACGCGTGAGGGGTGAGTCCTCCCTCTCCAGCACGCTCTGGCCTGGACAATCGCCCGGTTTCGCGTAGTTTCGGCTCCAGGTGGGTGCGGATCTAGTGGGGTGGTTCTCGATGGCTGGCGACGACAACAGCGTGGCGACGGTGACACGCGTGCCTCAGATCACGGCCGAGGTGCGCCTGGACGGCACCGGTGAGATCTCGGTGGACGGGCGGATCGAGCGGGTCCGTCGGGACACCCTCCAGGAGGCCGGTGCGGCCATCACGACACGGATCGCGGAGCTCGCCGACGAGGCAGGGCAGCCCCTGCCCGTGCAGGTCCGCGACCCCGAGGGCGTGTGGTCGTTGCTGATCCACCCGGACGGGACGGTCGACGAGGCGCCCGACGAGTCCGCGGCGGACGGTGCCGCGACGGACGCGGGTGCGCCCGTCAGCCCACCCGAGGGCACACCTGCAGCGGAGCCCGCGGCGGCCGAGGCGGGTCCGACGTCCGGCTCGTCGGCCCCCGCACCGGCCGCGGAGTCGTCGGACGCCCTGCCCGACGAGCCGCCCGCCGGGCTCATCCCGCCGTCGCCGCCGGGCCGCGACCGCTCGTCGGCCACGCTGCCCACGCTCGACGACCTGCTGGCCGCCCGCCACCCCGTCTCGCCCGGCCCCGCGGAGCACGGCTTCCGGGGCGGCGTGCGCCGCGTGACGTTCGGGGCGATCAAGCCGGGCCCGGGCCGCGCCGAGCAGCGTCGCCGCGTGCAGCAGGCCGCGGTGCGACGCGGCTTCGACGGACCCAAGACGATCGTCGTCATCAACCCCAAGGGCGGCGCGCACAAGACGACCGCGACCATGATGCTCGCCGCGACGTTCGGCCTCGAACGCGGCGGCTACGTGCTGGCGTGGGACAACAACGAGACGCGCGGGACGCTGGGCTGGCGCTCGGCGCACACGGACCACTCGCGCACGGCCGTCGACCTGCTGCACGCGTTGCCCACGCTCGGTGACCAGGGGACGGTCCGCGTCGGCGACCTGGACGCGTTCGTCCGCACGCAGGCCGCGCAGCAGTTCGACGTCCTGGCGTCCGACGAGGACTCCGCCTCCGCGGCCTCCGTCGACGCGTCCGCCTTCACGTCCCTGCACGACGTGCTCTCGCGGTTCTACCGCGTGCTCATCGTCGACACCGGCAACAACATGCGCGCCTCCAACTGGCAGGCGGCCGTCGCCGCGGCGGACCAGATCGTCGTGGTCTCGACGATCCGCGAGGACACCGCCCAGTCGGCCGCGTGGGCGCTCGACGCGCTGCGCTCGTCGGGCCACGAGGACGCCGTCCGCCGAGCCGTGACCATCCTGTCCGAGCCCGACCGCAAGGTCGACAAGGACCTGCGCCGCCGGCTGCGCACCCACTTCGGCGCCCTGACCCGCGCGATCGTCGAGGTGCCGCACGACAACGCGCTCGTCGCCGGCGGTCCCATCGACTACGACTCGCTCGACGCCGGCACGCGCGACGCCTGGCTGCGCGCGTCCGCGGTCGTCGCGGACGGGCTGTAGGAGCCCGCTTTTCCTGTCGGTGTCGTCGTGCAAGATCGCCTCACGCTGCGACAGAAGCAGGTGGGGTGACGACGGTCGTCGCCGGTGCGAGGGGGCGACGTGAGGACGGGTGCAGTGACCGACGGACGGCCCGACGAGCGCGTCGACGATGCGCCTGACGACGCGTCGACCGACGTGCCCGTGGGTCCGCGCGACGCTGCGTGGTTCGAGCGCCTCGTCGACCTGCACGCGACCGCGGTCCACCGCTACCTGGTCCGTCGCGTCGCGCCCAGCGACGTCGAGGATCTGGCGGCCGACGTGCTCACGGTCGCCTGGCGTCGGCGCGACGAGGTGCCGGATGCCGCCGAGCTGCCCTGGCTCTACCGGACGGCCGGGTTCGTCGTCGCCAACCACCGCCGCAAGCACCGGCCGGTGCCCGTGGGGGACGTCCCCGAGCAGGCGGCCGACGACGACCCCGCGCTCGCCGCCGTCCGCGACGACCACGCCCGCCGCGCGCTCGCGGCCCTGAGCCCCCGCGACCGGCAGATCGTCCTGCTGCACGCGTGGGAGGGGCTGACCGGCGAGGCGCTCGCGGAGGTGCTGGGCATCAGCCGCGGAGGTGCGGACGCGGCCCTGTCGCGGGCCCGGTCGCGGCTCGCCGCCGCCTGGTCGTCGACCGACTGACGCGCGGTCTGCAAGCGGGGACGCCCTGGCGACACAGACGGGGCAGACGAGCCCACGCGAACCAGCGACCCCGGAGCGAGACCATGACCAGCGAGCAGCCCGACCCGATCGACCGACCCGTCCCGATGGATGCCGTGCGCGCCGCCGACCCGGCAGCCGGTTCCGAGCCGGACCTGGACCGTCTGCTTGCGGCACTGGCCGCGTCCACGGGCGTGCCGCTGGGCGGGAGCGACGAGCTGGCCGCCCGTCGTGCTCGTCGCACGCCGCGGTGGGTGCAGGTCGCGGCGGCGGTCGCGGGCGTCGCGCTCGTCGGGACCGCGGGGTACGCGCTGGGTGCGGGGCGCGGGGCCGACGAGATTGCGGGCGGCTCGGCCGCGCCGGCGATGTCGCTCGACGGGGGTGGCGGCCGTGACTCGTCGGGGGGCGTGTCGTCGACGGGTACAGAGGTGCTCGGTGCGGACGCGCCCGCCGACGGCCTGAAGGTGGGGTCGCTGTCCGCGTCGGCGGCGGGCTCCACGTTCCTGCCGGGCTGGTCCTCCGGGCGCACGGTCTTCACGGCGCGCGGTCTGTCCGACGCCGGCGGCGAGCACGACGCATGGGCGTACGACGCCGCGGGGACGTACTCGAAGGCGACCGCGGAGGCGGCGGCGAAGGCGCTCGGCGTGCGCGGGCCCGCGCACGAGTCGTGGGGGTGGACCGTCGGCCCGGACGACGGCACGGGTCCGACCGTCTCGCTGGCGCCCGACGGACTCTCGTCGCTGAGCTACTACGACCCGACGGCCGAGCCGGCCAAGTGCATCGACCGGGGTGCCACGGACTCCGTCCAGCCAGTGCCCGAGCAGACGGGCGGAGCGGGCGGCGGTCCCGCCGCGGACAGCGGCGCGGAGGGGGGTGCCACGCCCGAGACCGGGATCGGCGCGAAGGCCGGCCCGGGCGCCGACGGGCTGTGGGACTGCGCCGACGTCGCGGACGCCCCGACGGGTGCCGCGGCCGTGAAGCGCGCGAAGGCCGCGATCGCGTCGGTCGGCGCCGACGTCGCGGACCTCGAGCTCGAGGAGCAGGGCGACGACGGCAGCGCCGAGCAGACCACGGTGCTCGGGTACCAGGTGGTGGACGGGCAGCGCACGGGCGCCGTGTGGTCGGTGCAGCTGGGCCACGACGGGCTCGTCTCGCTCAACGGTCCGCTGGCGCCGCTCGTCGCGCTGGGCAGCTACGACGTGGTCGGTCCCGCGGCGGCCGTCGAGCGCCTCGGTGACCCGCGCTTCGGTGCGACCCTCAGCGGAGTGATCCCGCTGGCTGCGCGCGGGGCGGTCACGGCCGAGGGGTCGACGGCCGACGCCCCGACGGCGGCCTCGACGCCCGCCGCCCCGACTGTCCCGGCGACACCGACCGCCGGCGCCCCGATCCCGTGGCCCGTCGACCAGGTGACGATCACGAAGGCGCGGCTCGGCGTCGCGCAGCAGACCGCCCCCGACGGCGCGACGACGCTGCTGCCGACCTACGAGCTCACCGGCGACGACGGCTCGACGTGGACCGTGCTGGCCGTGGCCGACGACCAGCTCGACCTCGCGTCGCGCTGACGCGCACGCCGACGGTCGGTCGACGCGGAGGGCGTCGACCGACCGTCGTCGGACGTGACCGTCGTCACGGTTACCCGTGGGTAACGACGCCGGCGCGGCCCCGTAGGCTCGTCCCCGACGTCGGGACGCCGTGGCCCTGGGTGCGGTTCGACGCCAGCCCGCCTCCCGCGTCGCCCTACGAACCCGAGCGACGAAGTTGGACCGAGCGTGAGCGAGCAGTTCAAGAAGTCCCTGCGAGGCGAGCTGACCTCGTCCGAGGGGTACCAGATCAAGCTGCAGGGCAAGACGACGCTGCGGTACTTCGACCAGTACGGCGAGCTGCTCGTCGACGCGCGGCAGGGCAAGGGCTCGGCCGTCACGATCAGCCGGGACAGCATCCCGGACACGCCGTGGCTGTCCCGCACGCTCGTCATCGAGCGCATCGAGCGCACGGCCAAGTTCGCCGGCTGGGACCTGACCCTCTCCTGACGTGCCTGTCGGCGGCGGTCCGTATGCTCGGCGGATGAGCACCCCCGGCAAGCTGCTCCTGCTCGACACCGCGTCGCTGTACTTCCGCGCGTACTTCGGTGTCCCGGACTCGGTGAAGGCGCCGGACGGCACGCCGGTCAACGCGGTCCGCGGGCTGGTCGACATGATCGCCCGACTGGTCACCGACCACCGGCCCACGCGTCTGGTCGCGTGCTGGGACGACGACTGGCGCCCGGCGTTCCGCGTCGAGGCGATCCCGTCGTACAAGGAGCACCGGGTGGCGCAGGAGCGCGCGGACGGCGACGTCGAGGAGATCCCCGACACGCTCGCGCCGCAGGTCCCGGTCATCGTCGACGTGCTGGCCGCCTTCGGCATCGCGCGGCTGGGTGCACCGGGGTTCGAGGCAGACGACGTCATCGGCACGCTCGTCGCACGCGAACGTGCGGGCGCGGGCGACGCGGTCGACGTCATCACGGGGGACAGGGACCTCTTCCAGCTCGTCGACGACGAGCACCACGTGCGCGTCCTCTACACGGTGCGCGGCATCAAGGACCTCGAGGTCGTCGACCAGGCTCGCCTCGCCGAGCGCTACGCCGTCGCGACCGGGCAGGGGTACGCCGACATGGCCGTCCTGCGCGGCGACCCGTCCGACGGCCTGCCCGGGGTGCCCGGCATCGGCGAGAAGACCGCCGCCGCGCTCGTGCACCGGTACGGCTCGCTCGACGGGATCCTCGCGGCGCGCGACGCCCACGACAAGGGCCTGACCGCGACGCAGCTCAAGCGGCTGACCGAGTCCGCCGACTACCTGCGGGTCGCGCCCGCCGTCGTGCGCGTGGCGCCGGACGCACCCGTCGCGGACGTCGACGACCGCCTGCCCGCGACCCCGGCGGACCCGCAGGCGCTGGTCGCGCTCGCGGAGCGGTGGGGGTTGTCGTCGAGCGTGAAGCGTCTGGTCGACGCGCTGGCCGGCTGACCGGTCAGGAGCCGGCGACGACCCACAGGCCGGGCTGGGTCTGGTGCCAGCCGTCGGCCGCGGCCGGGGCCTCGCCGTCGCCCGTCACGTACGCGACGCCGGGGCCGTCGTCGTCGGGACGCAGCACGAGCACGGTGTCGGTGCGGGGCTTCGCGCACTCGGTGCTGGGCAGGTCGCCGGTCGGCACGGCCAGCAGGCAGACCTTGCCGTTCGTCGCGGTGCCCAGGTAGACGCGCCCCAGGTCGGTCTCGGCGAGGAACCGCGTGCTCGCCGACGTGATGCCCGTGCCGTCCAGGCCGACGGGGCTCACCAGGTCGACCGCACCCTGGGGGGAGTCGAGCGCGGGAGCCGCCTCACCTGCGGCGATGTCCGCCACGGGCGACGAGCCGGTGCTGGCGGTCGCGAGGTAGACGAGGCCGCCGCCGAGCAGGAGGACGCCGACGACGAGCACGATCGCGGTGATCAGGCCGCGACGTCGTCGGACGGGCTGCTCCTGCGACGAGAAGTCGTCGCCGAACGCATCCGCCAGGTCGAGATCCTCGAACGTCGTCATACGGGGGATTATCGGACGTCAACCTGTGTCACCTTGAGCCCATCGGCCCCGCGTGTCACGCGGAACCCGTCTCAGCGTCAGGACGCGCCGTCGGCGCCCGGGCCCACGCCCAGGCCGAGCAGCTGCAGGCTCTGGTCGACGACGGCGTGCACGTGGCCGCTGAACCAGCCCGCCTCGACGTCGCCCCAGTGCTCGTCGACCGACGACAGCGGGAAGACGACCAGGGGGTGGTCGTCCGAGGCGAGAGCCAGCTCCGTGTCGTCGTCGTCCCGGTAGGACACCCAGCCGAGCGCGGGGACCTGACGGGCGACGAGATCGCCGAGTGCGACCCCGAACGCCTGCACGAGGGGCCGCGGGTCGGGCCGCTCGTCGGACGCCAGCCACGTCCCGTGCACGCGGTCGAACAGCTCGCCCACGGTCCAGGCGTCGACGTCGCCGTCGCACAGCTCGGCGATCAGCGCGCGGTGCTGGGCGGACCACACGCGCTCCGTGTCGTTCAGCGGTGCCGTCGTCCCGGTCCGCTCGTCGTCGCCCGGGGCGTGCGGCGAGGGGATGTCCATGAGGTCGCATCGGAGCGCGCGCGGGCGCGCTTGACGTCGGCGGACGTGTGTCCCCCGTTCGCCGGGACGACGTCCCCCGGGCGCGTGGCCTCACCACCCTCGACGACGCACCTGCAGGGGGACGAACGAGTACGCGCCGTGCGTGCTGGTCCGCAGCACCCCATCGACGGACACCACGAGCGTCATCGTCGTGCGGACCGGGATCACCATCCGCGCGTCGGGCGCGAGCTGGCGCACCAGCGCCCGCGGCAGACGTCGCGGAGAGGCCGACACCAGGATCCGGTCCCACCCGCCCGTGCGCTCGCGGCCCAGGTGATCGGGGTCGGCGGTCTCGAGCCGGGCCCAGGGCACGTCGTGGCGCGCGACGTTCGCGGCGCCCCATGCGGCGAGCTCAGCGTCGAGCTCGAGCCCGAGCACGTCGCCGGACGGGCCGACGAGGTGGGCCAGCAGCGTCGTCGTCCAGCCCGACCCCGCACCGACGTCGAGCACGTGCGCCCCGACCGGGACGTCCAGCAGCCGCAGCATCGCAGCGACCGTGCTGGGCTGCGAGCCGGTCTGGCCGTGCCACAGCGGCAGCGCCCGGTCCCGGTAGGCGAACTGCCGCTGCTCGGCGGGCAGGAAGTCGGCGCGCGGCACCGCACGCATCACGCGCGCGACATCGTCGTCCCTGTCCCCCGCCACGTACCCGACGCTAGCCCCGCCTCGATCACCGCGCGGCCGACCCGGTCGCCACCGATGCTGCGTCGCTTCGCGGGTTGCTCGTCGCCTCGCGGGTTGCAACCCGCGACCCGACGAGGAACCCGCGACTCGAGCCCGGGCCCGCCGGGCCGGCCGGCGTCAGCCCCGACGGTGCTGCGCGTACCACGTGACCAGGCCCGGGCCCGCGTCGCCGGCGCACCGGCGCAGGGACCTGACCGGGAGGGTGGTGGGGCTGGGCTTCACCCAGCTCGCGCGGTCGAGGCCGGGGACGCCGTGCGGCACACGGACGGCGTGGTGCCGCTCGGCCGACGACTGCGACGTGAAGGCGGCTGCCGTGCAGGACCGTCCGTGTACCTCGAGGATCAGCACGGGCCGGTCCTTGCTGCCCGACCCGTCGTCGAACGGCACCTGCGCGAACCACACCTGGCCCGGTCGCGGCCGGGCACGGCCGGTGCGGAGGGCGGCGAGGATCGCGCAGAGCGCCGCGAGCGCGGCGACGAGCACCCACGGGTGGTCGGTGACGAACGGCCTGTCGAGACGATCGGTCGCCGCGCGTGCCGGGTTGAGGCGGTGTCGCCCGTCGGTCGCCGTACGGGCCGCTGGTCATCTCGCGGGTTGCTCGTCGATTCGCGTGTTGCAAGCCGCGACCCGACGAGGAGCCCGCGACCCGAGCCCCGGCCTCCGTGGGTCGGCCGCGGAGGGCGGCGTGGATTGCGGCGTCTGGCGCGTGCGGGTCAGCGGGCGGAGGGCACCGGGGCGTCGAGGTGGGCGTACTTCTGTGCCGCGGGCTTGGGGCCCGGGCGGCCCTTGACGCGGCGCTGCTCGATGCCCTCGAGCGTCGTGGCCCGCCAGACGGCGCCGCCGTTGAGTCGTCCGTCGGGCCGGGGGAGCCAGGACACCTTGCGGGAGAGCCACACGCGGACCGTCGCCGTCTCGACGCCGAGCCGCCGGGCGAGGCGGCCGATGTCGTAGAGGTCGTCGAGCCCGCCCGAGTTGTCGGGGTTCTCGGCGTTGTCGAGGCTGTCGTGCACGGTGAGAAGCGTAGCGGCGCCGAACATTCACAAATGCGTTACGCGAACGTGACGGCGATCACGTCCGTTTGGCCTCCTGATCAGGCACTTTGTCCGAATTGGACACATGTACAAGTCACGTACGGTGTCACGCATGAGCAACGGAACCCGCGCTGCCCACCGTGCTGCCCACCGTGCCGCGCCGCGGTCGGCGACCCGCCTGACCAAGGGCGCGCTCGTCGCCGTCCTCGCAGGATCGCTGACCGTCACGGCTGCCGCCGCCCGCGACAACGGACCCCTGCACCAGCTGGTCGCCTCGGCCGACGAGGACGCCACCGCGGGAACCAGCGCGGCCGACCGCGCGGCCGCCACCCAGTCCAGCCGGGCGCAGCGGGCGCGTGCTGCGATGGTCGACGTCGCCGCCGACGCGATCGTCGTCGCCGACACGGTCGGCACCGAGGGCAAGTCCACCAAGGTCGACAGCGCGAGCCTCAAGAAGCTCGACAAGGCCGCCGCCAAGCTCAAGACGCTCATGACGAAGGTCAGCGCGGCCGCACCGGCGACGACGGCCGGCGGCGACAGCGACGACGTCACGTCGACCGCCACGAAGGAGGGCTCCGGCGCCACCGCGGACAGCACGAAGGCGGCGACGTCCGACAGTGACACGTCCGCTGCGGGTGCGGATGCGACGACGTCGGGTAACGCGAAGTCCGACACCGAGGCGTCCGAAACCGCGAAGTCCGACACCGAGGCGTCCGACACCGCAAAGTCCGACACCGCGAAGTCCGACACCGCGAAGTCCGACGCGGCGACGTCGGACACCGACACGTCCGACGCGGCCTCCGACGACGCGACCGCATCAGCCGACGAAGCCGGAACCGGAACGTCCGACGCGTCCACCGGCTCCCAGGACGTCGCCGCCGACGGTCCGCTGACGTCGCTGGCGGAGTCCCCCGACATGCCCGCGCCGGCGACGAGCGACACCGCGAGCTCGGACGACACCGCGCCGACGGCCGCCGACGCCGCCGCCTCGGCCGACGACCTCGTCGTCCCCGCCATCACCGGCGCGGAGGACTCGCAGACCCTCGCGCTGCGCACGGCGCTGCAGGAGGTCGTCGACCTCTCGTCGGACGTCGAGGCGGACGCCGCCAAGAAGAAGGACGCCGCGGAGAAGAAGGCGGCCGCGAAGAAGGCCGCGGACAAGAAGGCCGCGCAGATGGCGGCCTGGAAGAAGTCCCTGCTCGGCTACCCCAACGGCCAGATCCCCGCGAGCGCGCTGTGCGCGCTGTCGTTCGACTCCAGCGCGCGCCTGCGCTGCGACGCCGCCCAGGACCTCGAGAAGCTGGACACGGCGTACCGCAAGGCGTTCGGCCACGACCTGACCATCACCGACTCCTACCGCTCGCTCGCGGGGCAGATCTCCTGCCGGGCCACCAAGGGCTCGCTGTGCGCGACGCCGGGCACGTCCAACCACGGCACGGGCATCGCGGTGGACTTCGGTGGCGGGATCCAGACGTCGGGCTCGGCCGCCTACGCGTGGATGGTCGCGCACGCGGCGACCTACGACTGGCACCACCCGTCCTGGGCGACGTCCACGAAGTTCGAGCCCTGGCACTGGGAATACACCGGCTGACGCGCGGATCCGGGCAACGCCTCCTAGCGTGGACCGGGTGGTCGACCGACCACCCCACCCTCACCAGCCAGGAGTCGACATGCCTACGCGTTCCGCCAGCACCGCCTGGAAGGGCACCCTCGAGGAGGGCAGCGGCCACCTGGAGCTCACCAGCTCGGGTGCGTCGTCGTTCGACGTCTCGTTCCCCAAGCGTGCGGCCGACGAGGCCGGCGGCGTGACCAGCCCCGAGGAGCTCATCGCCGCGGCGCACTCGTCGTGCTACGCCATGCAGCTGTCCGCCCTGATCGCCGAGGCGGGCGGCACGCCCGTCTCGCTCGACGTCACCGCCGACGTGACCCTGCGCCCCGACCCGGCGGGCGGGTTCCGCATCTCCGGGATCGCGCTCAAGGTCAGCGGTCAGGTGGACGGGCTCGATGACGACGGTTTCCGCGCCGCCGCACAGAAGGCCAAGGAGACGTGCCCCGTCAGCAAGGCGCTGACCGGGACGGACATCACCCTCGAGGTGGCCTGATGACCACGCTCAACCCTTACCTGGGGTTCCGCGACAACGCCCGCGAGGCGCTCGAGTTCTACCAGGGCGTGTTCGGCGGTGAGCTCACCACCAGCACGTTCGGTGAGTTCCACGCCAGCGAGGACCCGGCCGAGGCGGACAAGATCATGCACGGGCAGCTCTCGACGCCGGGCGGTCTGGTCCTCATGGCCGCGGACACGCCCAACTCGATGGACTATGCGCCGGGCAGTGCGATCTCGGTGTCGCTGAGCGGTCCGGCCGACGACTCCGACGAGCTGACCGGCTACTGGGAGAAGCTCTCGGACGGGGCCTCGGTCACGATGCCGCTGGGTCAGGCGCCGTGGGGCGACTCGTTCGGCATGCTCGTCGACCGCTTCGGCGTGAGCTGGCTGGTCAACATCGCCGGCTCCTGAGCCGCCCCGACGCGTCGAGATCGACTTCCGCCGCGGACTCGTCCCTCGAGACGCGGCGGAAGTCGATCTCGAGCGTTGGTCGGCGTGCGGTCAGCAGAGCGCGGCGCGGCTCGAGCTTCCGCCGTCCTGCTTGGTCAGCTTCAGGTCGCACGCGTCGTAACCGTTGGCGGCCAGCGTGGCGCGGACGTCGGCCAGCTGCGCGCCCGTCAGCGCGGGCGTGCGGCTCAGCACGAACCCGCTGACGCGGCTCGGGTCGCCGACGACCGCCCAGTCGTACGACGCACCCAGGCCGAGCACCTGGTAGTTGGGGCCGCCGAAGTACAGCCAGCTGCCGCCCAGCTTGACGAACGAGACGGTCAGCGAGCTGTCGGCCGGCGCGTTCTCGACGCGGGCATTCCCCTTGACGGTGCTGGTGCCGCCGAACCATGTCGCACACCGGTTCGTCACCGCGACCGTGCCGTCCGGGTTGGCCGCGTACGTGGCCGTCACGTTCTTGGCGCACTGGACCTCGTAGATCGCGGGCACGGCCGCCACCTGGTACCACGTCCCGACGTACCGGCTCAGGTCCACCGACGCGACAGGCTGCGGCGCGGCGGCGGGCGCCGCTGCGGGCGCGGCCGTGGGCGCGGCGGCCTGCGCGGGTCCGGCCAGGGCGACGGCCAGCGTCGCGGCGGCGGTGACGGCGAGTGCTCGGGCGAGCAGGCGGCTGCGGATCACGGTTGACCTCCATCGGTCGGCGCGCACCCCGGTCGGGCGCACGTCCGGATGTCTTCCGTCCGGACGCCCCGCACGGATGCACCCCCCGACACGCGCCGAGCTCGACATCGTTCACGGCTCAGGGGCGGGAACCGTGAACGATGTCGATGTCGACAGTCACCTCGCGGACGGCGCGCCAGCCCTCCGGGCGGGCGGTGCGAAGATGCACCCGTGGCTGCCGTGACCGAGAACCTGCGAACTCACACTGACGTCGTGGCCGCGCTGCGCTCGTCCGTGCGCGGTGCGGTCGACGACTCCACGCGCCGACGCGCCGAGTACTCCACCGACGCGTCCAACTACCGCGTGGTCCCGCAGGTCGTCGTGTTCCCGCAGGACACCGACGACGTGGAGGCCGCGCTGGCCGTGGCGCGTGACGCCAGTGCGCCGATCACGTCGCGCGGCGGCGGCACGTCGGTCGCGGGCAACGCCGTGGGACCGGGTGTCGTGCTCGACTTCTCGCGGCACGTGAACCGGATCCTCGAGATCGACCCAGAGGCCCGTACCGCCCGCATCGAGCCGGGCGTGGTGATGGCCTCGCTGCAGAAGGCCGCCGCCCCGCACGGGCTGCGCTTCGGGCCCGACCCGTCCACGCAGGCCCGGGCGACCCTCGGCGGCATGATCGGCAACAACGCGTGCGGCCCGCGGGCCGTCGCGTACGGGCGCACCGCCGACAACGTGCTGGCGCTCGACCTCGTCGACGGCACCGGCCGACGGATCGCCGCCGGCGCGGGCTCGTTGGACCCCGTACCCGGCCTCGCGGACCTGGTCCGCGGCAACCTCGACATCATCCGCACCGAGCTCGGCCGGTTCGGCCGGCAGGTGTCGGGCTACTCCCTGGAGCACCTGCTGCCGGAGAAGGGCACCGACCTGGCCAAGGCGCTGGTCGGCACCGAGGGCACGGTCGGCACGCTGCTGGGTGCGACGGTCCGGCTGGTCCCGATCGCGGCCGCACCCGTCCTCGTCGTGCTCGGCTACCCGGACATGCCCACGGCCGCCGATGCGGTGCCCGCCCTGCTCGCGCACGCGCCGCTGGCCATCGAGGGCATGGACTCGCGCCTGGTCGACGTGGTCCGCCGCGTCCGGGGCGCTTCCGCCGTGCCCGACCTTCCGCCGGGGGCCGGGTGGCTCATGGTCGAGATGGGCGGCGAGACGCTGGAGGCCGCCATGGACGCGGCCCGTGCGCTCGCGGCCGATGCGGGCACGACGGCCGTCGCGGTCTTCCCGCCAGGACCGGAGGCGACCGCCATGTGGCGGATCCGCGAGGACGGCGCTGGGCTGGGCGGTCGCACGCCGTCGGGCGAGCAGGCGTGGCCGGGCTTCGAGGACTCGGCCGTCCCCCCGCGGCGGCTGGGCGCGTACCTGCGCGAGCTCGAGGCGCTCATGGCGTCGCACGGCGTCGACGGGTTGGCCTACGGGCACTTCGGCGACGGCTGCGTGCACCTGCGGCTCGACATCCCGATGGAGCGTTCGGGCGACCCGCTGCGCTCGTTCATGACCGACGCCGCGCACCTGGTGGCCGCGCACGGCGGATCGCTGTCCGGCGAGCACGGCGACGGCCGCGCCCGCTCCGAGCTGTTGCCCGTCATGTACTCCGAGCGCGCGATCGAGCTGTTCGGCCAGTTCAAGGGCCTGTTCGACCCGCACGACCTGCTCAACCCGGGCGTGCTGGTGCGGCCGGCGGCGGTCGACGCCGACCTTCGTCGGCCCCACGCCCGCCCCCTGCTCGCCACCACGGGCTTCTCGTTCGCGCACGACGCCGGCGACCTGACCACGGCCGTCCATCGCTGCGTCGGCGTCGGCAAGTGCCGCGCCGACAACACCGCGGCCGGCTCGTTCATGTGCCCCTCGTACCTCGCGACGAAGGACGAGAAGGACTCCACCCGCGGCCGCGCGCGCGTGCTGCAGGAGATGGCCAACGGCACGCTGGTCACGCGTGGCTGGTCGGCGCCCGAGGTCCGCGAGTCGCTGGACCTGTGCCTGTCCTGCAAGGCGTGCTCGTCGGACTGCCCCGCGGGCGTCGACATGGCGCAGTACAAGTCCGAGGTGCTGCACCAGACCTACCGGCGTCGCCTGCGGCCCGTGTCGCACTACGCGCTGGGCTGGCTGCCGCGCTGGGCACGGCTGGTGACGTCGTCGAAGACGCTCGCGACGCTCGCCAACACCGTGCTGCGCGTCCGGCCGATCGCGAAGGCCGTGCTGGCAGGCGGCGGGATGGATACGCGCCGCACGATGGTCACGTTCGCGCCGGAGCCGTTCCGCGCATGGGTGCGCGGGACCGGTGCGCAGCAGGTGACCGTCGGGGGTGGCGTGCCGGCCTCGTCGGGCGACGACCGGCGACCGCCCGTGCTGCTGTGGACGGACTCGTTCTCCGACGCGCTCTCACCGTCCGTGGCCCAGGCCGCGGTGACCGTGCTGCGTGACGCCGGCTACGAGGTGCTGGTGCCCGATCACCAGGCCTGCTGCGGCCTGACCTGGATCAGCACCGGCCAGCTCGACGGCGCCAAGAAGCAGCTCACCCACCTGCTCGAGGTGCTCGGCCCGTTCGCCGTCAACGGGATCCCCATCGTCGGCCTCGAGCCGTCCTGCACGGCCGTGCTGCGCTCCGACCTGCTGGACCTGCTGCCCGACGACCCGCGCGCGGCCGCCGTCGCACGCGAGACCCGCACGCTCGCCGAGCTCCTCACGGCCCCGACCCCGATCGGCCCGGGCGATCGCTGGCAGGTCCCGGACCTGTCCGACGTCACGGCGGTCGTGCAGCCGCACTGCCACCACTACTCGGTCATGACGTGGACGGCGGACCGTCGCCTGCTCACCGACGCTGGCGCGCAGTTCTCCGCGATGGCCGGCTGCTGCGGCCTGGCCGGCAACTTCGGCATGGAGAAGGGCCACTACGACGTGTCGGTCGCGGTCGCGGAGAACTCCCTGCTCCCGGCGTTGCGCGCGGCCGAGCCCGGCGACCTGTACCTGGCCGACGGCTTCTCCTGCCGGACGCAGGGTGAGCAGCTGGCCGGCGCTGAGGGCATCCACCTGGCCGAGCTGCTGGCCGACCGCGTCGCGTCGCGCACCCGCGCCTGACGTCACTCCCGCTCGACCCGCTCGTACCCTCGGCCGGGGTGCCACGACTCGACCACGAGCCGGTCACCGTCAGGTGTCTTCGCCACGGTGGTGCGCACCACCTCGCTGACCTCGAGGGCGAAGTAGGAACCCGGCAGGCCGCCTTCCGGCTGCTCGCCCGGCACCAGACTCCCCGCGAGCTTGGCCTCGCCGGCCCATGTCGTCCAGTCCTTGGGCGGTTCGAGGGTGGGCGAGTGGAACGCGACACGCGGGTCCCGGAGCACGTCGGCGAGCTTGCGCGAGCCCGGCATCATGCCCAACGTCACGTCGTCGCCGATCTGCAGCTCGGTCCCGCTGATGCGCGGCGACCCGTCGGCCCGCAGCGTCGCCATCGTCTTGTTGGTCCCGGACGCGAACAGCGCCGCGACGGCGTCGGCGAGCTCGGGTACCTCGGCGCGGACGTCCTTCCAGCGTGGGTTCATGGCCCCCGTTCTACTCCCCGGGTCCGACACCCGGGCGGTAGTCGGTGATCGTGTAGCACTCCTCGTCGTCGATGGCCTGCGGGTCTCCTTCGAACGCCACCGACGTCGGGACACCTGTCGCGGCATCGAAGCGGAACTCGCTCGGCGCCCCGTCACCCTCGGCGTGCTGCCGTGCCAGTAGGTCGGCGATCGTGGGGAGCTCTCCTTGGTAGAAGTCGATGATCTGCTCGTTCGGGTCTTCTGACGCGATCCGTGTGATTCGCCCGTCCTTCACCGTGACGTGATACGTGCCGATGAAGGCTCGCTCGCCGCAGCTCGAACCGATCGTGTAACGGTAGGACGCCGTCGACCAGGCCGTCGCGCCCGTCGTCGAGGGGGGTGCCTGGGGCGGGTCGGGGAACGTCACGCCCGAGGAGCAGCCGGCGAGCAGCACGATGCCGGGCCCGAGCAAGCGCAGGATCTTCGCCATGCCAGGTACACGCACGAGGGCGGGCCCGCGTTGACACCCGAACGGGTGGACACCGGCGACCGCCACGCGTCAGGGTGGTGGCATGCTCGTCGCCTTCTCCGTCGCCCCGCTCGGTGCGGGCGAGTCCGTGTCCGAGGCCGTCGTCGATGCCGTGCGCGTGGTCCGCGAGTCCGGGCTGCCGCACCGCACCGACGCCATGTTCACCACGATCGAGGGTGAGTGGGACGAGGTGATGGACGTGGTCAAGCGCGCGACGGAGGCCGTCGGCAGGCACGGCAACCGCGTGAGCCTGGTGCTCAAGGCGGACATCCGGCCGGGCTGGACGGGCCAGCTGGACGCCAAGGTTGCGCGCGTCGAGGCGGGTCTCTCGGACGCTTGACCAGATTGTGATCAACCGGGCACGAACGCACCCGTCCGGCGGGCTGACGCGGCCCCGCCTGCTGTGCCAGAGTGTGGGCGCCGGAGCGTGAAGCGGTGCGTGCCGCCCCGGTGCACGAGGGGCTGGCGGTGTCGCCCTCCGGTCGGGAAGACCAGCAGTCACGAGCGCGCGCAGAGGGGCCGGGAGCAATGCCGATCTTCGAGCTCGACGAGGGGCGTCCGCGCCTCGTCCAGCCGATGCAGCCGCTGGCCGGGTCGTTCGCGCAGGAGTGCGAGGCGCTCGTCGCGCACCACCTGACGGCCATCGCCGGCGAACCCTTGTTCCCCGTCCGGTCCCGCACGGGTGCCCCCGACCACGCCCACCTGCCCGCCCTGCTGGCGCTCGACGCGACAGGCCGCCCGGTGGTCGTCGAGATCGTGCAGGTCGTCGACGACGACGCCGTCGTGACCGCCCTGCGGCACGCGGGTGCGGCCGCGCGCATGACGATGACGGACCTCAGCCGCGCTTACCACGCCGACCCGAGCCGGTTCGGCGTCGAGTTCGCGGCGTTCCGCGAGCAGGTCGCGTTCGGTGCGCAGACCAGCCGACGCGAGGGCGTCCGACTCCTCCTGCTGTGCTCGGAGGTCGCCGCGGAGGCCGGTGACACGCTCGGCTTCCTGCGCGGGCCCGGCCGGCACGTCGACATCCTGCAGATCGGCGTGGTCCGCGGGGCCGACGACCGTCGCCTGCTCGACGTCAGCCCGCTGGCCAAGCACGAGGCCAGCCGGCGCGCGGTCGAGCCGACCGCGCTGCGGCTCGTGCGGGCCAGCGAGTCGACGTTCGCGGACGCGATGGCGTACGACGACGGACGTCGGGGCGCTCCGAGCCTGCCGCCGGTGAGCAAGCCGCCCGTGACCAAGCCGCCCGTGAACACCAAGCCGTGGACCGACCACCCGTCCTCGGGCGAGCTCCGGTCCGTCCCGTCGCCGCCGCCGATGCCGCGACCCGCGGCGCCCAGCCCGCTCACGCCGCGGACCACCGACACGCGTCCCAACCGGACCGTCGAGCCGCCGCAGCAGCCCGCGACCGGCCTCGTGTCCTCGCCGGTCACTCAGCCGCCCGCCCAGCCGACGCCCGCCCAGCCGTCGCCCGCCCAGCCGACGCAGGCCCGGCCGACGACGGGCGTGGGACCGGGGGCGTTCCCGGCGGCCTCGCCGGTGGCGCAGCCGAACCAGCCGTACGCCCCCGAGCGCCGATCGCACCCGCGCGGCGGCGCTCAGCCGCCCGCCGCGCTGCCCGTGGTCCCCGGCCCGATCGTGCCGCGCCCCGACACCTCCCCGGAGGCGCGCCAGCCGGAGCCCGAGCCCGTGACGCCGACCGAGCACGACCTGGTGCCGGCCGTCCCGACCACGCCCGCGCAGCGCGCGAGCCTGCCGCCTATCGCGGAGGCCGGCCTCGTCGACGTCCCGAACCCTCGCCTGGCCACGCTCGCCAAGCAGCGACGGGCCATGACGACGCTCGTCTGGCACCGGGAGCGACGCAACCAGCGCGTGCTCGCGATGCTGCGCCGCGACGGCCTGATCCAGCTCGAGGCGGGCCGCGTGTTCGCCGACCCGGGGCACGCCGCGGCGGCCGCGATCGGCACCGACGGTGAGATCGACGGCTGGCGCGCGTGGCGCCTGGGCGACGGTGGGCCGACACTGGGAGAGGCGACCGGGTTCAACCCGAGCTGACGGTCGCCTCCCCGACACCACCCTGGAGGTCTGTCCGTGCCCGTCGCAGTCCCTGCCCTGTCCGTCCCGTCCGCCGGTGCCGCGTTCGAGCGCACCACCATCGAACGCCGCGACGTGGGCGAGCACGACGTCCGCATCGAGATCGCGTACTCCGGAATCTGCCACTCCGACATCCACCAGGCGCGCGCCGAGTGGGGCGCCGGCCTGTTCCCGATGGTCCCCGGTCACGAGATCGCGGGCGTCGTGAGCGAGATCGGCTCCGACGTCACGAAGTACGCGGTCGGCGACCGCGTGGGTGTCGGCTGCTTCGTCGACTCCTGCCGCGAGTGCGAGAACTGCCTCGACGGCGAGGAGCAGTTCTGCCTGCGCGGCATGGTCGCCACGTACAACGGCAAGTTCTACGACGGCGAGCGCACGTACGGCGGCTACAGCACGCAGATCGTGGTCGACGAGAGCTATGTGCTGCGCATCCCCGAGGGCCTGGAGCTCGACGTCGCCGCCCCGCTGCTGTGCGCCGGCATCACCACCTACTCGCCGCTGCGCCACCACGGCGTCGGGCCCGGCTCGCGCGTCGCGGTGGTCGGCATGGGTGGCCTCGGCCACATGGCCGTGCAGATCGCGCACGCCATGGGCGCCGAGGTCACGGTCCTGTCGCAGTCGCTGTCCAAGCAGGAGGACGGGCTGCGCCTGGGCGCGGACCACTACTTCGCGACGAGCGACAAGGCGACGTTCCGCGACCTGCGCCGCTCGTTCGACCTCATCCTGACGACGGTCTCGGCCGACCTCGACCTCGACGCCTACCTGGGGACGCTGCGGCTGGACGGCGCGATGGTCTTCGTGGGTCTGCCCGAGAACCCGCAGAGCTTCCGCGTGTTCTCCCTGACGGGTGCGCGGCGCTCGCTGGCCGGCTCCAACATCGGCGGCATCGCCGAGACCCAGGAGATGCTCGACTTCTGCGCGGAGCACGGCATCGGCGCGGTGATCGAGACCATCAAGGCCGACGAGGTGGGCGACGCCTACGAGCGCGTCGTGCACTCCGACGTGCGCTACCGGTTCGTCATCGACGCCGCGACGATCGCCTGAGGATGGCTGCTCCCCGCACCAGCGCGGGGCTGCTCCTGTTCCGGCGCCGCGACCGGCTCGAGGTCCTCGTCGGGCACATGGGCGGTCCGTTCTGGGCGCGCAAGGACGCGGGCGCGTGGACTGTCCCCAAGGGTGAGCCGGAGCCCGACGAGGATCCGCACGCCGCTGCCCTGCGCGAGTTCGCCGAGGAGATCGGGGTGCCCGCACCACCGTCGGGCGTGCCGGACCTCGACCTGGGCGAGGTGCGCCAGAAGTCCGGCAAGGTGGTGCGCTGCTGGGCGCGCGAGGGCGACCTGGACGTCACGACGATCACCAGCAACCTGGCGGTCATCGAGTGGCCGCCGCGCTCGGGTCGGACGATGGAGGTCCCGGAGCTGGATCGCGCCGCCTGGCTGCCCCTCGACGAGGCGGCAACGCTCCTGGTCAGCGGCCAACCCACCTTCCTGACCCGCCTGGAGCACATGCTCGCCGCCCCGTGACGCCGGCCGGGCGCCGCGCGCACCCGCGCCCAGAGACGGCTTCGCCGGTAGTCGGGTTCCCCGCGAGGTAGTCGGTTGCACCCGACTACCTCGCAGGAGATCGACCACCGGCGAAGGGAGACCGACGACGCGGTCGTCAGGACTCGGGACCGGACGGCTCGGTGTCCGTCGGGTCGGTGTCCGTCGGGTCGGCGGTGGTCGTCGGGGCGCCGGTCGGCGTCCCGGTCGTCGGCGCAGCGCCGGCGAGGATCAGGTACAGGTCGCGGCGCGCGGCCTCCAGGACCGCCAGCGCCGCGGTGGTCTGCTCCTCGGTGCCCGTACGGGCGACCTGGCCGGCCGCCGCGCCGAGCGCCTCCATCGCGCCGCGCAGCGCGCGGCCCGGGTGCTGCGGACGGGTGACGGCGTCGTCGAACGGGGTGCCGAGCTGCTCGGCGTTCTCGGTGACGTACGTGGTGCCGGCCTCGGTGAGCGAGGCCAGCTTGCGGCCGCCCTCCGCGGTGATGAGCACCAGACCCTCGTCCTCGAGCATCGCGAGCGCGGGGTAGATGGCGCCCGGCGACGGCCGCCACCGGCCGCCCGACCGCTCCGCGATCTCCTGGATGAGCTGGTAGCCGTGCATGGGCTGCTCCGAGAGCAGCAGCAGGACGGCGGCGCGGATGTCGCCGCGACCGGCTCGCCGGCCGGGCCCGCGGCCGGGGCCGCGGTGGCGGCGGCCGTCACCGCGCTCGTCGAAGGGCGCGCCCTCGAACGACGGGCCACGGAAGGACGGGCCGTCGAACGCGGCGCCCTCGAACGAGTGGCCGAACGGCCGGCCGCCGGGGACGCCCTCGCCGCGGGGGCCGAACGGGCCGCGCGGGCCGAGGTCCTCGGGGCGCCGCATCCGGCGCTCCCACGTGCGGTCGCTGACCGGGTCGGAGGCCTGCGGGCGGCGGTCGTCGCGGCGACGTGAGCCGGGGCCGAAGGGACGGAATCCGGAGTAGGTGATGTGGTCGTGCTTCATGGGGGTTCTCCTCGATGTGGGTTCGTGGGCCGCGGCGAAGGTGCCGGCGACCGGTCCGGGAGGTGCGGGCCCGAGGGGCAGGACTCGACCGGACGCGTTAACGATATATCGAAGATACGACGAAGACAACCCCTGCGGTCCTTCATCGGTCGCCGAGCGCGCCGAAGCGGCCCGGGTTCCTCAGGAACCAGCCGCACTTGTGACAGGAGTTGCCTGGTGGGGCGGGAGACCGACCCACACGTGCGCTCGGGTCACAGCTGCGGCTGGTTGCTGATCGGTTTCGGCCGCGCGGCGGTCAGCCCCAGCCGTAGGCCGCCGTCCAGCGGTCCACCTCGGCGTAGAAGCGGTCCCGGGCCGGCTGCGCGGACAGCGCCAGGTCGTGCACACCGCCGTCGATGCGCACCACGGTGACCTGCGGCCCCAGCTGGACCGCTCGGCGCGCGATCTGGTCGACCTCCAGCACGACGTCGGACCGCCGCATGTCGTCGTGCCAGCGTGGGCTGATGAGCGAGCGCGCGGAGGCCAGGACCAGCACGGGGACGGAGATCGCCAGCCCGCGGGCCACCTGTGCGTGCCCGGTCATGATCGCCCGCAACCACCCCGCGCGGACGGGGAACGACGGCGTCGGCCGCCACTGCTCGTCGAACGTCCACTCCCCGCCGGACGACACCGCGAGGGTGCGCGAGTAGTACCCGGGGTCGACGTTAGGCAGCGGCGCCTTGGGCTGGAACCGCGCGAGCTGCCCGACGGCCGGGCCGGACAGGTGCCGGATCACGGACGATCCCTGCAGCTCGAGCCACGGGCTGTTGAGGATCAGGCCGTCGATCGTGCCGGGGTAGTGGTGTGCCCACAGCGCCGCGACCAGGCCGCCGGTCGAGTGCCCCATCACCATCACGCGCCCGTGCAGCCCGATCTCCGCGCGCACCACGGACAGCGCGGCCGCGAGGTCCTCGCGGTACGCGGACAGGTCGTCGACGTACCCGGGGGTCTGGTGGGGACGCAGGCTGCGGCCGTACTTGCGCAGGTCCAGCGCGTAGAAGGCGACGCCGCGCGCGTGCCAGAACTCGGCGAGCCCGGTCTGGAAGAAGTAGTCGGACCAGCCGTGCAGGTACAGGACGGCGCGGGCGGGGCGCAGCGGTTCGGGCGTCGGCGGGGCGTAGCGCACCACGGAGGCGACGACCGGCCCCTCGTCGTCGGGCGCGAGGGTGAGCGTGGTGACCTCGTACCCGTCACCCAGCACGTCCGGGACCCAGTCGAGCACCACGCCTCCTAGGGGACGACGACGATCTTGCCGAACTGCTCGCCGCCGGCCAGCCGGCTCAGCGCGGAGCGGGCGTCGGCGAGGGGGAAGGTGGAGTCGACGAGCGGCCGCACGCCCGTGCGGGCCAGGAACGCGAGCAGGTGGCGCAGGTCGTCGCGCGAGCCCATGGTCGTGCCGCGCACGGTCAGCTCGGAGAAGAAGATGCGCGTGAGCTCGGCGGGCGGCGCGTCGCCGCTGGTCGCGCCCGCGACGACGACGGTCCCGCCCGGCCGCAGCGAGCGGATCGAGTGCGCCCACGTCGCCTGCCCGACGCTCTCCAGCACCAGGTCGACGCGCCCGACGCGCGCGCCGGGCTCGACGGCCTGTGCGGCGCCCAGGCCCAAGGCCCGCTCCCGACGATCGGCCGAGCGGCTGGTCACCACCATCTCGAGCCCGGCGGCCGCGCCGAGCGTGATCGCGGCCGTCGCCAGCCCGCCGCCCGCGCCCTGCACCAGCACGCGCTGCCCAGGTGTCGCGGCGCCGGTCGTGAACAGCATCCGGTACGCGGTCAGCCATGCGGTCGGCAGGCACGCGGCCTCCTCGAACGACAGCTCCGCGGGCTTGTCGACGAGGTTCCACGTGGGCACCGCGACCTGCTCCGCGAGCGTCCCGTCGTAGCGCTCCGACAGCAGCGAGCGCGGCTCGTCGGGCCCCACGCCGTGCCCCGACGCACCCCCGATGACACCGTGCACCACGACCTCGCGCCCGTCCGCGGTGACGCCCGCCGCGTCGGTGCCCAGGATCATCGGCAGCTGCTCGGCCCGCAGGCCCACGCCGCGCAGCGACCACAGGTCGTGGTGGTTCAGCGCGGCGGCGCGGACGTCGACGACCGACCAGCTGTCGCGCGCCTCCGGTGCCGGCCGCTCGCCGACCTCCAGGCCGGAGACGGCATCGTCGGCGAACCGGGCGGCGTAGGCGGCGATCACGGGTCCAACGTAACCGGGCGGACGCGGGTCTGGTGGTGTGCGGCGCGGCGCGCCAGGGTGGTGGCATGACGCATGGTGGCGGCGGAGCGGTCGACGACGGGTCGGGTGGCGGCGGGTCGGGCGCGGGCGGACAGGTCGTGGCCGGCTCGGCGGTGATCGGGGCGGTCGTCGCGACCATGGACGGGCTGCGCGACGGCTGGCCGCCGACCGACGGGCTTCGGGTGTTCCTCGACGTCTACCGCACGGTCACGGCGCTCGTCGCGGTGCGTGTCACCGACGCGACGTTCCACGACCCCGCGTTCACCGAGGACCTCGACGTCCGCTTCGCCGACCTGTTCCTGGCGGTCCCACGCGACATCGACGCGCAGCGCTCGGTGAACAGGGCGTGGGCGCCGCTGGTCGAGCGCCGCGCCCTGGCCGGCATCCTCCCGGTGCAGTTCGCACTCGCGGGCATGAACGCGCACATCAACCACGACCTGGCGCTCGCGGTGGTCGCGACGTGCGAGGCGCGCGGGGTGAGTCCCGACGACGGGAGCGTCCACGCCGACTTCGAGCGCGTGAACGGCGTCCTGGCCGAGGTGGTGCGGCCCATCCGGCAGTCGTTCCTCGACGAGCACGTAGTGGCCGCGGGCCGACCGCTGTCACCGGTCGCGGACCTGGTGTCGAACTTCTCGATCGACAAGGCACGCGACGCCGCGTGGGCGTCCGCGCTGCTGCTCTGGGCGGTGCGCCGCAGCCCAGTGGCGAGGGTCGCGCGCGATGCGCTCGCGCGGACGGTCGGGCTGGTCGGGCGGCAGCTGCTGGTCAGCGTCCCAGTGGCCTGAGCGACAGGGCCGGCCTGAACTACAGAACCGGCAGCATCCGGCCCAGGTCGGGCACGCCCTCGGACGTGTACCGCGCGTGCAGGGCGTCGGCCAGCTCGTCGACGTCGTACGGGGTCCGGCCCGCGGCCAGCCGAACCCAGCGACGCTCGTCGGCGACCTCCAGGTCCCAGCCGCCCCGCGCGACCACGATCGCCAGCAGCGTGTCGGCGACGAGGCGCAGAGCGCCTGGATCGAGCGGGTCCGGACCCGACCCGGCGCCGGGCGCCCGCCGCACGGACCGGGCCAGGTCGTCGGCGTGGACGACGAGCTCGATCACGCGCGACGCCGTCATCGTGGACAGCAGCACGGGCCCGCGCCGCGCCTCGACCACCAGGTCGTGCGGACCGAGCTCCTCGAGCTGCGCGAACGCGGCCGCCGCGCGGGCGTCGACCCAGCGCAGCGGGTCGCCGGAGATCTCCGTGGCGAGCTGGCGGGTGGTCTCGGCGATGTCCGTGGCGCGCGCGACGTAGGTGCCGAGGTACTCGGCCAGGCTGAGCGGGACCGTGCCGGCTGGGCTCGGGGTGCAGAACGCGAGCGCGTCCATGGCGCGCCCGAGGTGCGCGACGAGCTCGGCGACGGTCCAGCCGTCGAGCACGGAGGGCGCGGCCGCCACGTCGTCGTCGACCACCTCACCCACCCATGTGCGCAGCCGGGACCACTGGGCGTGCAGGGCGGTCGATGCCTCCGTGAGGGTGACGCTCATGGCGCCATCCTGCCGGGAACGGGCCCGCGGCGGGGGGTGATCCTGCGACGCGGCGCGTCAGCGGGTGCGGACGTGCTCGCTCAGGAACTCCTGCACGTACCGGCCCACCTGGTCCTCCTCGATGAGGAAGCCGTCGTGACCGTAGTCGGAGTGCACCGTGCGCACCGGGCCCGCACCGGGGACGCCGGCCGCGATCCGCTCGGACTGCGCGGGCGGGAACAGGCGGTCGGAGTCGACGGCGATGACGAGCCCACGCGCCGTGATGGACGCGAGCGCGGCCGCCACCCCGCCGCGGTCGCGGCCCAGGTCGTGCGTGATCATCGACCGTGTCAGGGCGACGTAGGTGTTGGCGTCGAACCGGCGCGTGAGCTTGTCGCCGTGGTGGTCCAGGTAGGACTGCACCGCGAAACGGCCCCCTTCGAGCGGGTCCTCGCCGCCCTGCGGGATGCGACCGAACCGCTCGTCGAGCTCGAACGCGCTGCGGTAGGTCTGGTGCGCGATCTGCCGGGCCAGCCCCAGGCCGACGTGCGGGCCGTCGCCGTCGGCGGCGTCGTAGTAGTCGCCGCCGCGGAAGCGCGGGTCCGCGGCGATGGCCGCGAGCTGGGTGTGGAAGGAGGCGATCTGGTCGCCCGACGTCTGCGCGGCGGTCGCGATCGCCGCGAAGGCCTCGACCCGCTGCGGCTCGGACGCGGCCCACTCGAGCACGCGCAGGCCGCCCATCGAGGCGCCGATGACCAGCGCCCACGTATCGATGCCGAGCAGGTCGGCCAGCCGGACCTCGGCGGCCACCTGGTCGCGGGTGGTGACCAGCGGGAAGCGGCTGCCCCAGGGGCGGCCGTCGGGCGCGGGCGACGCGGGTCCCGTCGACCCCTGGCAGCCGCCCAGCACGTTGGGGGCGACGACGAACCACTCGTCGGTGTCGATGGGGGCGCCGGGCCCGACCATCGTCGACCACCATCCGGCGGTCGGGTGCCCGTCCTCGACGTCGCCGGTCACGTGCGAGTCGCCGGTCAGCGCGTGCAGGACGAGGACCGCGTTGGTGCCGTCCTCGTTGAGCGTGCCCCACGTCTCGTACGCGAGCCGCACGGCCGGCAGCCGGCCGCCGGACTCGAGCGCGAACGGTCCGAGGTCCGCGAAGTGCCGCCGGCCCGCGGGGTCGCCGGAGCGCCACGCGGAGGACGCGGGCACGGGCGCGCGCGCCGGCACCGGCACCCGGCTGGCGCGCGTGGTGGCGCGGGCGCGGGAGGGCGCGAACAGCTGCTCGTCGGACATGGTTCACCAATCTACGTGCGTCGGGCGACGACAGTCCGCGCCGCCCATCCTCCGGACCCGCCACAACCTCCCCGAGCGTCCGAGCAAGTGGCTGCTACAGCAACCACTTGCTCGGACGCTGGGTGTGCTGCGGGGGTCAGGCGGACTTGGCGGCGCGGAAGCCCGCGTCCAGGTCGGCCAGGATGTCGTCGATGTGCTCGATGCCCACCGAGAGGCGGACCAGGCCGGGCGTGATGCCGGACTGCGCCTGCTCGTCGGGCGTGAGCTGGCTGTGCGTCGTCGACGCCGGGTGGATCACCAGCGAGCGCACGTCGCCGATGTTCGCGACGTTCGAGTGCAGCTCGAGCGCCGAGACGAATGCCTGACCGGCCGCCGACCCGCCGTCGACCTCGAACGCGATGATCGCGCCGGCGCCGCGCGGCGCGTACTTGAGCTGGGCGGCGTGCCACGGCGACGACTCGAGGCCGGCGAAGTGCACGAAGTTCACGTCGTCGCGCGCCTCCAGCCACTGGGCGACCTTCTGCGCGTTCTCGACGTGCCGCTCCACGCGCAGCGACAGCGTCTCGATGCCCTGCGCGATGAGGAACGCGTTGAACGGGCTGATCGCCGAACCGAGGTCGCGCAGCAGCTGCACGCGCGCCTTGAGGATGAAGGCGAGGTTGACGCCGAAGATGCCGCCCACGCCCAGGTCACGCGCATACACCAGACCGTTGTACGACGGGTCCGGGGTGTTGTAGTTGGGGAACCGGTCGGGGTGCTGGGCGAAGTCGAAGGAGCCGCCGTCGACGATGACGCCGCCGATCGCCGAGCCGTGCCCGCCCAGGTACTTGGTCGCGGAGTGGACGACGATGTCCGCGCCCCACTTCAGCGGGTTGATGAGGTAGGGCGTGGCGACCGTGTTGTCGACGACGAGCGGGACGCCCACCTCGTGCGCGACCGCCGCGACAGCCTCGATGTCGAGGATGTCGGCCTTCGGGTTGGGGATGGTCTCGCCGAAGAACAGCTTGGTGTTGGGGCGGACCGCGTCGCGCCACGCCTGCGGGTCGTGCGGGTCGGTGACGAACGTGGTCTCGATGCCCAGCTTCGGCAGCGTGTAGTGCAGCAGGTTGTAGGTGCCGCCGTAGAGGGACGGGCTCGCGACGACGTGGTCGCCCGCCTCGGCGATGTTGAGGATGGCGAACGTCTCGGCCGCCTGGCCCGACGACAGCAGCAGCGCACCGACGCCGCCCTCGAGACTCGCGATCCGGTTCTCCACCACCTCCTGCGTCGGGTTGGTGATGCGCGTGTAGATGGGGCCGAGCTCCTGCAGCGCGAACCGCTTGGCCGCGGTCTCGGCGTCGGGGAAGACGAACGACGTCGTCTGGTAGATCGGCAGGGCGCGGGCGCCCGTCGCCGGGTCCGGCTCCTGGCCGGCGTGGATCTGGCGGGTCTCGAAGTTCCAGCTCTCGTTGCTCATGGCTTGCTCCTCGCGTGGGGTGGGGTCGCGGGAGAGCTGTGCGCGCACGGCTGCTCGTCCCGCGGAGGGATGAGTGGGGCGCACGGTTCGAGCCTGGGCTCGTGGCGGGGGCGTCGTCGTCAGACCGTCGGCATCGACGTCGACGACCTGCCCGCGGGCACAGCCGAACGTGCGCTGGTCAGCGGCACATTCGGCAGGTCATGTCGCGACCATAGGACGTCCATCCCTGATGGTGGAACCGACGTCTCACGATATGGACACAATCCGTCTCGTTCCTGCTCGCCGCGCCACACCTGCGGGGCTGCGCGACGCGCTGTGCCGGGGTCGTCGGCCGATCGTCACCCGGCGTTCGTCCAGTCGTCGCCCCGGCGATGCCTGCCGACCGGAGGGGCAGGGTGCACTGGTTCTCCTGGGCTGCGGGGATCGGCGGCCGTGACGGAGGGGTCCGCGTTGTGCCGGCGACGTTCCAGCTGTACCAGTTCTCCGACGACGACCTCGTCTGGTGGCGGCTGGTCAGCCCCAACGGGCGCGGGGTCGCGCGCATGCCGCACGGTGTCGACACGTTCGACGAGGCGCGCCAGGCCGTCGACACCATCGTCGCGCGTGTCGGCGACCTGACCACCGTGCTGCGCCTCACCGACGCCTACCGCTGGCAGTGGCAGGTGCAGCTCGACGGCGTCCCCGTGGCGCAGGGCATCGGCGACCAGGACCGACGTGTGCGTTGCGAGTACGCGTGCCGCACGTTCTCGACCCTGGCCCTGACGGCCGCGATCGACCCGGCGCTCGTCACGTTCCGGCGCGTCGGCGCCCCGAGCCGCCCCCGCTGACGCCCGCGCCGTCGGGCCGGCCGCGCCGAGCTCGACTCTCGACGCGCCCCTGGGCTCGATACCGCGGCGAGGCTCGAGCTCGACGTCGCGCCGCACTGGGTCCGGGCGCGATGTGGCGAACGGGTGATTCGTCGGCGTGCTGTCCGGTATGTCCTGGCTGTGACGGGTGTGACGGGTGTGACTCGTGTGACTGGTGTTCACTTATGGGACTCGGTTGGGTAGCGTCCCCCGAGGACGATCCATCGGCAGACGAAGCCGCGGCCATGAGGCGGCGCGGGCGTCTGACGGGGCAGGCGCCGGACCCGGCGCGGTCCGCGTGCCGGACGACGACGAAGGAGCACACGGTGATGCGACGCGACCGCCGCACCCTCGCGGGTGGCCTGGTGACGGCCGTCGTGCTCGGCGGGCTCCTCGTCGGCGGTGCGCCGCTCGCGCAGGCCGACCCCTCGTCGCCCTCCGACCAGGACGTCCAGGACGCCCGCAGCGCCGTCGACGCCGCGTCCGACTCCGTGGCCTCGATGGAGGTCCGACTGGCGCAGCTCAGCGTCGCGGGCGACCAGGCCGACCTCAAGGTGCAGCAGGCCGGCGAGGCGTACACGCAGGCGCTCGTCGACGCGCAGGACGCGCAGGACGACGCCGACGCGGCCGCTGACGCCGCGGCGAAGGCGGCCGACGAGGCCGAGCAGGCCCGCCGTCGCCTCGTCGCGCTGGCCCGGGAGATGGCCCGCTCCGGCGGTTCCGCGGACGCGATCGAGTCGCTTCTCTCCGCCGACGGGTTCGAGGAGGTCGCCGAGCGCACCAGCGCACTCGACCGCGTGACCGGCAAGGCCGACGACACCGTGCAGGAGTACCGCGCGGCGCTGCTCGTCGCGGACACGCTGCAGCAGCACGCGAAGGACACGGCGGCGACGGCGGCGGCCGCGGCCGCGACCGCCAAGAAGTCGCTCAAGGCGGCCCAGAAGACGCAGGACGACGCCGACCAGGCCGTCGCCTCGGCCGCAGTCGAGCGCGACGAACTGCTCCAGAACCTCGCCGACGCGCGCAAGACCAGCGTGGACGTCGAGCGGGCACGTCAGGACAAGCTCGACGACGACCGCCGCGAGCGCGAGAACGACGACGCCCGCAAGCAGCGCGAGCAGCAGACGCAGGACGCCTCCTCCGACCCGGCGCCCGCCGACGACCCGGCGGACGACCCCGCCGACGACCAGGGTCCGGACGACGAGCCCACGCAGCCGTCCTCGGACCCGAGCCCGACGTCCGACCCGGAGCCCACGACGGCCCCGAAGCCGACCAAGGCGCCCGAGCCGACGACCGCCCCGAAGCCGTCGTCCTCCCCGAAGCCCACGAGCAAACCCAAGCCGACGACGGCACCCAAGCCCACGTCGACCCCGAAGCCGACGCCCAAGCCGACGTCGACGCCCAAGCCGACGACCCCGTACGGTCTCGGCACCGGCTCGTCGCAGGGCTCGGCCTCCGAGGGGCGGGCCGCGCTCGCCTGGGCCAAGACCAAGATCGGGCTGCCGTACATCTGGGGTGGCGCGGGACCGGACGGGTACGACTGCTCCGGCCTGACGATGTCGGCGTGGAAGTCGGCCGGGGTCTACCTCAACCGCACGTCGCGCGACCAGTACAAGCAGGTCCTGAAGATCAGCTACGACAACCTGCGCGTCGGCGACCTGGTGTTCTGGTCCACGGACCCGAGCAACCCGAACGCGGTCTACCACGTGGCCATGTGGGCCGGGAACGGTCAGATCATGGAGGCCCCGTCACCGGGCAAGCCGCTGCGCATCACGTCGATGCGCTGGGCCAACACCATGCCGTACGCCGGGCGCCCGTGACGCCGGTCGGCGTGCGTCGCGGCCGATGGGTGCAGCCGTGGTCGCACCGGACGCGCCCTGTGCGGGCACCTGCGCCGCAACCACCGCTGCAGCCATGAACGCACGAACGCCCCCGCCGGGACCTGGTCCGGGCGAGGGCGTTCGGTTGCGTCAGTGGTTGTAGCCCGCGTCGATCGCGCGCTGGCGCGACCGCTCGATCTCGGCCTCGGCCTCGGCGCGACCGGTCCAGTGCGCACCCTCGACCGACTTGCCGGGCTCCAGGTCCTTGTACACCTCGAAGAAGTGCTGGATCTCGAGGCGGTGGAAGTCGGAGACGTCGTCGATGTCCTGCCGCCACGCGGCGCGCTGGTCGCCCGTCGGGACGCAGAGCACCTTGTCGTCGCCGCCCGCCTCGTCGCGCATGCGGAACATGCCGAGCGCGCGGCACCGGATCAGGCAGCCGGGGAATGTGGGCTCCTCGAGCAGCACCAGCGCGTCCAGCGGGTCGCCGTCCTCGCCGAGGGTGCCCTCGATGAACCCGTAGTCGTCCGGGTACCGGGTCGAGGTGAACAGCATGCGGTCCAGCCGGATGCGGCCGGTCGCGTGGTCCACCTCGTACTTGTTGCGCTGCCCCTTGGGGATCTCGATCGTGACGTCGAACTCCACAGCTCTCCTCCACCGCGTTGGACGGCGTCCGGGTCCCGGGGCCTGCTGCACGCGACATCTCGTGGTGACGGCGCGCCTGGGTGTCGGGGGCGCCTTTGTCTCGCACAGTAGTCTGACGCACCGCCGGGGGACTTGCCCCGAAGTTCCGCAGAAGATCAGGTGATCATGGCCACAGGCGCACGCGTCGTCGGCGCGACGACGCTGATCCTGCTGCTGTGCGGGGGCGCGTACCTGACGGCGGACGCGCACGACGTGGTGCCGGGGCCGCTGACGCTCGAGCCCGTCCAGTCGCCCCCGCCGCCGTTCCCGACGGCGCCCGGGGCGGTCGAGGCTCCCGATCCCGACCCGGCCCTGACGGACCTCGACCCGCAGGCGCCGGTCCCGACGGCCGCCAAGATCCAGCCCTTGGTGAACGCGCTGGCGTCCGACGAGCGCCTCGGGTCGGCCAAGCACGTCGGCATCGTCGTCTCCGACCAGCTCACGGGCGACGTCCTGGGGTCGCACCTGCCCGACGACGGTCGCACGCCCGCCTCCAACGCCAAGCTCGTGACGGCCGTCGGCGCCCTCAGCGCGCTGCCCGGCGACACGACGCTGCCGACGCGCGTGGTGCGGGGGTCGGCGGACCAGATCGTGCTGGTGGGCGGCGGCGACATGATGCTCGGGTCGGACAAGGGCGACGACGACGCCGTCCTGGGCCACGCCGGGATCGGCGACCTGGCCCGGGCGACGGCCAAGAAGCTCAAGCTCGCGGGCACGACGAGCGTGAGCGTGGGGTTCGACGACTCGCTGTTCACCGGCCCGACGCTCAGTCCCGGCTGGGACGACAACGACATCGCCGCCGGGTACGTCGCGCCCGTCACCGCGCTCGCCGTGAACATCGCCGCGACCCGCCCCTTCCAGGGCATCGAGGACTACCCGCCGCGCTACCCCGACCCGTCGGCCGCGGCCGCGCGGACGTTCGCGCAGCGGCTCGAGGCGGCGGGCATCACGGTGCAGGGCACTCCGACGCGCACCACCGTCCCCAGCGGCGCGCAGCAGCTCGCGGTGGTGCGCTCCGCCCCGCTCGAGCAGATCGTGCACTTCTTCCTCGACACCTCCGACAACACGATCACCGAGGTCGTCTCGCGGCTCGTCGCGATCCAGGCAGAGCTGCCGGCCAGCTTCGACGGCGGGACGCAGGCCGTGCTGCGTGCGGTGCAGCTGGCGGGCGTCGACACCAAGGGTGCGCACCTCGCGGACGCGTCGGGCCTCGGCTACGACTCCAAGCTCCCGGCGCGCATGCTCGCCGATCTGGTGAAGCTGTCCACGGACGCCGCCAACCCCGAGCTGCGCTCGGTCGCCATCGGCATGCCCATCGCGGGTCTGACCGGCACGCTCACCGACCGCTTCACGCTGTCACCCGCCCGTGGCTACCTGCGCGCCAAGACCGGCAGCCTCAAGCACGTCACCGCGCTGTCCGGCACCATCCTGGACAGCGAGGGGCGTCAGCTCGTGTTCTCCGTGATCGCGGACGGGACGCCCGACGGCGGGCAGTGGGCGCCGCGGCAGGCGATCGACGCGTTCGCGACGACGTTGTCGAAGTGCGGCTGCCACTGAGCGTGTCCGTGGAGCGCCGCGCAGTTCCCTGTTGCGCGCTCGGCGCAATCCGGTCGCGTGCGCGCGGGCTCGGGTTAGTTTGGCCCGATGGAGCAGCCGCCGGTCGACTGGGACGCCGCCGCGAAGGTCGCCGGGCGGTTGGCACCCCCGGGCCCGCGCGCGGACCGCGCCGACCTGGAGGAGCTCGTCGCCGGGCTGCGCGGCGTCGCGGCGCCGGCCGCTCAGCACGCGTCGGCCAGCACGGGTCTGGTGCCGGCGGACGGGCGGGCGCCGGCCGACGTCTCGCGCGTGCTGGTCGTGGACCGGCCCGGCTGGGCGCGTGCCAACACGCAGATGTTCGCGACGATGGCCGAGCCGCTTGCGGCGATCATCGGCGACAAGCGCAACACGGCGGCCTCCCGGCTGGCCGCCGCGACGCAGGTCGGCGGCGTGCTCGCGCTGCTGGCGGGCAAGGTGCTGGGCCAGTTCGACCCGTTCACGGCCGGTCCCGACGGCCGGGGCCGCCTGCTGCTCGTCGCGCCCAACGTCCTGCACCTGGAGCGCACGCTGCGCGTGGACCCCGCCGACTTCCGGCTGTGGGTCGCGCTGCACGAGCAGACGCACGCGCTGCAGTTCGCCGCCGCGCCCTGGCTTGCCGACCACCTGCGCACCAGGTCCGCGTCGTTGCTGCACGACTTCGACGAGGACCGGCGCAGCGAGCTGGTCGCCTCGGTCGCGAACGTGCTGCGCGGCGGGTCCGTGCTGGACGTGCTGTCCGACGAGCAGCGCGTCGTGTTCGAGGAGGTCGGCGCCGTGATGGCGCTGCTCGAGGGCCACGCCGACGTCGCCATGGACGAGGTGGGCCCGTCGGTGGTGCCCACCGTCGCGACCATCCGCAAGAAGTTCGAGGCCAAGCGCGACGAGGGTGCGTCTGCCGGCGGTGGGCAGCGGGTCCTGCGCCGACTGCTGGGCCTGGACACCAAGCTGGCGCAGTACCGCGACGGCGCCGCGTTCGTGCGCGCGGTCCAGGAGCGCGTGGGGCGTGACGGGTTCAACGCCGTGTTCGTGTCCCCCGAGAACCTGCCCCGCGCCACGGAGATCGCCGACCCGGCCGCCTGGGTCGCCCGCGTGCACGGCTGACGCGATGGCCGGACCCCACCCCGCGGTCGCTGCGGCCAGGGCGGCCGTGCGCTCGTCGGTCGTGGACCTGGCGCCCGGCGCGCTGGTGCTGGTCGCCTGCTCGGGAGGTACGGACTCGCTGGCCCTGGCGGCGGCGACGGCCTTCGTCGCAGGCGCCCACCGCGGTCCGGCGGCCCCGGACGCGACGACTCGCGGGTTCCTCGTCGACTCGCCGGCTGCAACCCGCGAGTCGACGAGCAACCCGCGACCCGTGCGGAAGGGCGAGGTCGACGGTGCGCGGCTGCGGGCCGGGGCGGTCGTCGTCGACCACGGTCTCCAGGACGGGTCCGCCCAGGTCGCCGAGCAGGCGGCCGAGGCCTGCCGCGCGCTCGGGCTGGCGCCCGTGCTCGTCGTGCGCGTGGACGTCGGGACCGTCGGCGGGCCCGAGGCCGCAGCGCGGGAGGCGCGCTACGCCGCGCTGGAGAAGGCGGCGGCCGACGAGGGTGCGGCGGCCGTCCTCGTCGGGCACACCCTCGACGACCAGGCCGAGACGGTGCTGCTCGGCCTGGCCCGCGGCTCGGGAGCGCGCTCGCTCGCGGGGATGCCGGCGGTGCGCGGCATCCTTCGTCGGCCCCTGCTGGGCCTGACCCGCGCGCAGACGGCCGCCGCCTGCGAGGCGCAGGGCCTGGACCCGTGGCACGACCCGACGAACGCCGGCGCCCCGGGCGACCCGCTGCGCAGCCGGTTGCGCGCGGAGGTGATGCCGCTCCTGGAACGCGTGCTGGGCCCGGGCGTCCCGGCAGCCCTCGCCCGCACAGCGGCCCAGCTGGCCGAGGACGCGGACACCCTGGACACCCAGGCGACCGAGCTCGCCGCCGCTGCTCGGGTCGCGGGTTCGGCGTCGGCTCGCCGGTTGCAACCCGCGACCCGACGCCGAACCCGCGACCCGAGCGCTCCGCCGGCGGTGCTGGACGTCGGCGTGCTGGCGCAGGCCCCGGTCGCCGTGCGGCGGCGGGCCGTGCGGGCCGCCGCCGTCGCCGCCGGCAGTCCTGCGGGGGCGCTGCTGCGCGTGCACGTGCTGGCGCTCGACGCGCTCGTCGTCGACTGGCGCGGGCAGGGGCCCGTGGACCTGCCGGGCGGGCTGGCGGCCACGCGTGCGTGTGGCAGGCTTGTCATCGGCCCTCCGGGGCCGGTCGCTCCCGTCCAGCCCGCCGACGTGCAGGTGCATGCGCGGAGTCAGGCGAACACAGGGCAGAGCGGGTTCGCCCGGAACGACGACGAGGAGTAACGGTGGATCCTGCGGACATGGGCGACGACCTCGAGCGGGTGCTGCTCACCGAGGAGCAGCTGCACACGCGGCTCGACGAGATCGCGGCGCAGATCGACGCCGACTACGCGGGCAAGGACCTGCTGCTCGTCGGTGTGCTGAAGGGCGCGGTCATGGTGATGGCGGACCTGGCCCGGCGCCTGCACTCGTCGGTGCAGATGGACTGGATGGCCGTGTCGTCGTACGGGTCGGGCACCAAGTCGTCGGGCGTGGTCCGCATTCTCAAGGACCTGGACGCGGACCTGACGGGTCGGCACGTGCTGGTCGTCGAGGACATCATCGACTCGGGCCTCACCCTGTCCTGGCTGCTGTCCAACCTGCGCAGCCGCGGGCCGGCCAGCGTCGAGATCGCGACCATGCTGCGCAAGCCCGAGGCCGCCAAGGTCGAGGTCGACGTGCGCTACGTCGGGTTCGACATCCCCCCGGAGTTCGTCGTCGGCTACGGCCTGGACTACGCCGAGAAGTACCGCAACCTGCCCTTCGTCGGGACGCTCGCGCCGCACGTGTACGGGGCGTGACCTGTGCCCTGGGCGAACAGGGACGGGTCCTGACAGATTCTGCGTGTACTTTCGAGCAGACCGTCCCCGCGAACACAGGAGGAAGGGCTCGTCCCGACCGCCGATGAACTTCAAGCGCCTCGCCCGTGGCCCCTTCCTGTGGGTCCTCATCGCCGTGATCCTCATCTGGATCGGCATGAGCACCTTGGCCTCACCCAAGATCTCCGCGATCGACACCTCCGACGGCCTCAAGCTGCTGGCCACGCAGGGGGCGGTGGAGCAGGCCAAGATCACCGACGGCACGCAGCGGGTCGACCTGACGCTCAAGGACGACTACAAGCAGGGTGACGACAACCTCGGCAAGCGCGTGTACTTCGGGTACACCGCGCCCGAGGGGGAGAAGGTCGTCACGGCCGTCGCCGACGCCGACCCGCCCAAGGGCTACAACTCCATCAACCCGCAGCCGTCGTGGTGGTCCGGGCTGCTGAGCATCGTCATCCCGTTCGTCATCATCCTGGCCGTCTTCTGGTTCCTCATGTCCAACATGCAGGGCGGCGGCTCGCGCGTCATGAGCTTCGGCAAGTCGCGCGCCAAGCTGGCCAACAAGGAGTCGCCGCAGGTCACGTTCGCGGACGTGGCGGGGGTCGACGAGGCGCTCGACGAGCTCCAGGAGATCAAGGAGTTCCTCGCCGAGCCCGCCAAGTTCCTGGCGGTCGGCGCCAAGATCCCCAAGGGCGTCCTGCTGTACGGCCCGCCGGGAACCGGAAAGACGCTGCTGGCCCGCGCCGTCGCGGGTGAGGCGGGCGTGCCGTTCTACTCGATCTCCGGCTCGGACTTCGTCGAGATGTTCGTCGGTGTCGGCGCCAGCCGTGTGCGCGACCTGTTCCAGCAGGCCAAGGAGAACAGCCCGGCCATCATCTTCGTCGACGAGATCGACGCGGTCGGCCGCCACCGCGGCGCCGGTCTGGGCGGCGGGCACGACGAGCGCGAGCAGACCCTCAACCAGATGCTGGTCGAGATGGACGGCTTCGACGTCAAGACGAACGTCATCCTCATCGCGGCCACCAACCGCCCCGACATCCTGGACCCGGCCCTGCTGCGTCCCGGCCGGTTCGACCGCCAGGTCGCCGTGGAGCCGCCGGACCTCAAGGGCCGCGAGCGGATCCTGACGGTGCACGCGCAGGGCAAGCCGATGGCGCCGCACGTCGACCTGACGGCCGTCGCGCGCCGCACCCCCGGCTTCACGGGTGCCGACCTGGCCAACGTGCTGAACGAGGCGGCGCTGCTCACCGCGCGCAACAACGCGCAGGTCATCGACGACAAGGCCCTCGACGAGGCGATCGACCGCGTCATCGCCGGCCCGCAGAAGCGGACGCGCGCGATGAACATCAAGGAGCAGAAGATCACCGCGTACCACGAGGGCGGCCACGCCCTGGTGGCGGCGGCCATGCGGTACACCGACCCGGTGACCAAGGTGACGATCCTGCCCCGTGGGCGCGCGCTCGGCTACACGATGGTCATGCCGCTCGAGGACAAGTACTCGACGACGCGCAACGAGCTGCTCGACCAGCTCGCCTACGCCATGGGTGGCCGCGTCGCGGAGGAGCTCGTCTTCCACGACCCGACCACGGGCGCCAGCAACGACATCGAGAAGGCGACCGCCACCGCCCGCCGCATGGTGACGCAGTTCGGCATGAGCTCGCGCCTGGGCGCGATCAAGTTCGGCCAGGAGTCGTCGGAGATGTTCCTGGGCCGCGACGTCGGCCACCAGCGCGACTACTCCGAGGACATCGCCGGCTCCATCGACCTCGAGGTGCGCGCGCTCGTCGAGCGGGCGCACGACGAGGCGTGGGAGGTCCTGGTCCAGTACCGCGACGTGCTCGACCACCTCGTCACCGAGCTTCTCGAGAAGGAGACGCTCAACGCCGAGGAGCTGGCCGAGATCTTCAAGCCGGTGGTCAAGCGCGACGCGCGCCAGGTGTGGCTGTCCAGCGACCAGCGCGCGGTCTCCGACCGTCCGCCGGTGCTGGGCAAGGGGGAGAAGTCGCTGACCAACGGCAAGACGATCATCCCGGAGGACGAGGCCGCCGCCGCGCACGCCGAGCACCCCGCCGCCGAGGCGGTCGAGGTGCCGCCGTCCGAGACCCCGGAAGCCTGATGGTCGACCCGATCGCGCTGCCCGACGGCGCCGTGGGCGAGTACGACCAGGACCGCGTCGAGCGTGCCATCCGCGAGCTGCTGCTCGCGGTGGGCGAGGACCCGGACCGGGAGGGGCTGAAGGAGACGCCGGCCCGCGTGGCGCGCTCCTACCGCGAGATCTTCGCCGGGCTCTTCCAGGAGCCGGCCGACGTCCTGACCACCACGTTCGACCTCGGTCACGAGGAGATGGTGCTGGTCAAGGACATCGAGGTGTACTCGACGTGCGAGCACCATCTGGTGCCGTTCCACGGCGTCGCGCACGTCGGCTACATCCCCGGCGCCGACGGCCGCATCACCGGCCTGTCCAAGCTGGCGCGGCTCGTCGACGTCTACGCCCGCCGCCCGCAGGTGCAGGAGCGGCTGACGTCGCAGATCGCCGACGCGCTCGTCGAGGGGCTGGAGCCGCGCGGCGTGCTCGTCGTCGTCGAGTGCGAGCACCTGTGCATGTCGATGCGCGGCGTGCGTAAGCCCGGCTCGCGGACCGTGACGTCGGCCGTGCGCGGGCAGATGCGCGACGTGGCCACCCGCGCCGAGGCGATGAGCCTGGTGCTGGGCCGCTGACGCGGTCTCCCGTCCGTCGTCGCCGACGCCTACGATCGCTCCCGTGACACCCCGAGGACCGGCTCCGCTGCCGGACCGCCTGCGCGCGGCGGACCGCACGCTGGTGATGGGCGTGGTCAACGTGACGCCGGACTCGTTCTCCGACGGCGGCCGCTGGTACACGCCGAACGCGGCGGTCGCGCACGGCCTGACGATGCTCGAGCAGGGCGCGGACATCCTGGACGTGGGCGGGGAGTCCACCCGGCCGGGCGCGCGACGGGTGCCGGTCGACGAGGAGCTCGAGCGCGTGCTGCCGGTGATCGAGGCGCTCGCCGCACGAGGGGCCGCGGTCAGTGTCGACACGACGCGCGCCCAGGTGGCCGCCGCGGCCGTCGAGCGGGGCGCGGTGCTGGTGAACGACGTGTCGGGCGGACTGGCCGACGACGACATGGCGGAGGTCGTCGCGCGCACGGGCGTCGCCTACGTCGTCATGCACTGGCGCGGCCACGCGGACGTCATGGACGACCACGCGCAGTACGCGGACGTGGTCGCCGACGTGCGCCGCGAGCTGGCGGACCGGCGCGCCGCGCTGCGGGCCGCCGGGGTGCACGACGGCCAGCTGGTCCTGGACCCGGGCCTGGGCTTCGCCAAGCCGGGCGCCGCCAACTGGCCGCTGCTGGCCCGGCTGCCCGAGCTCGTCGCCGACGGCTACCCCGTGCTGGTCGGCGCGAGCCGCAAACGCTTCCTCGGCCACCTGCTCGCGGGCCCGGACGGCAGCCCGGCTCCCCCGCTGGCGCGCGACCACGCGACGGCCGCGATCAGTGCGCTCGCCGCGGCGAACGGCGCCTGGTGCGTGCGTGTCCACGACGTGCCGGCGTCGGTGGATGCTGTGCGTGTCGCCGGTGCGTGGCAGGCTGCGCAAGGATCGGACGACGAGCTTGCGGTCGACGAGGACGCACGAACGGGAGGGACGGGCCGGTGAGCCAGTTCGACGAAGGGGCCGTGGTCGACGACCAGCGTCGCCGCCTGGACCAGATCCGCCTGAGCGGCATCACGGCGACCGGCTACCACGGCGTGTTCGAGCACGAGCGCCGCGAGGGGCAGACGTTCGTCGCGGACGTCGTCGTGCACCTGGACACCCGCCGCGCGGCCGCGCGCGACGACCTCACGCACACGCTGCACTACGGCGAGCTCGCGATCGAGATCGCGGCCGTCCTGGAGGGCGAACCGGTCGACCTCATCGAGACGGTCGCCGAGCGCATCGCCGCGACCGTCCTCGCGCACTCGATCGTCCAGGCGGTCGACGTGGCCGTGCACAAGCCGCAGGCGCCTATCGAGGTGCCGTTCGGCGACGTCGTCGTCGCGATCCGCCGCGATCGCACCAAGCTGCCCGCCGCCGAGCCGTACGTGGCCGCGTCGGACCGGCACCCCACGCCCGCCGCCACCCGCTCCGGACCGACGCCCACGGCCGCGTTCCCCGTGACGCCCGCGCCGGGCTCGCCCGCCGCTCCCGCCCTGCCCCCGGTGCCTGCCCCGCTCGAGGCTCCCGCGATCGCTCCCGGCACCGCGCCCGTCGCGGCCGTGGGCGCCGGCCTCCTGGTCGCGCCTGCGCCCGAGGGTGCGCTGCCGGACGGCGTGCACGCGACGGTCCCGGACGTGGTCCCCTCGGTCGTGCCCGACGAGGGCCCGGACGCGATCGGTGACCCGAGCCCGGAGCACGAGCAGGTCCCGAGCCCCGCCACCCGCGAGGTGATCACCGACCAGTTCGACCGCACGCCGGACGCGCCCGTCGACGTCGTGCTCGCTCTCGGCTCCAACCTGGGCGCGCCGCAGGACACGCTGCGCCGCGCGGTCAGCGACCTGGGCGACGTGCCCGGCGTGCAGGTCGTCGACGTCTCGCCGCTGGCCCGCACGGCACCCGTCGGCGGACCGGAGCAGCCCGACTTCCTCAACGCGGTCGTCCTGGCCCGCACCACGTTGTCCGCGCGCGACCTGCTGCGCGCGACGCAGTCCGTCGAGCAGCTGCACGGCCGCGAGCGGATCGAGCACTGGGGTCCGCGCACCCTCGACGTCGACATCATCGTCTACGGCACGCTGACGGCGGTGTCCGACGACCTGGAGGTCCCGCACCCGCGTGCGCACGAGCGGGCGTTCGTGCTGCAGCCCTGGGCGCAGGTGGCGCCCGACGCGATGCTGCCCGGCCTGGGCGGTGGCCCGGTCGCAGCGCTGGCCGCGACCGCACCCGACCGCGACGGTGTGCGCTGGCTCGCGCTGGACTGGCTGACCGCTCCCGTCCCGGCGGCCGCGCCCGAACCCGACGCCGGCCACCAGCCCCATGCCCCCCAGCCGCAGCCCGGCCCGCACGACAGCCCGGTGGCGCCCGCGTGATCCGTCGCACCCGCTGGCAGACCCTCGTCGCGGTCGCCCTGGTCACCGGGGCGGTCACGTGGTGGCTGATGGACGCCATGTACGACCGCGGCGCCACGCTGCCGGAGGTGTCGTGGTTGGTGGGTGCGGTCGAGCTGCTCATCGCGGGGATCGTCTTCGCCATGGGCTGGGCGGTGCGCCAGTACCTGCGCGGCAAGCGCCCGTCGCTGGACCCGATCCGAGCCGCCCGCACGGCCGTGCTGGCCAAGGCCGCCTGCTACACCGGCGCGCTGCTGGTGGGCTGGTACGGCGGCCAGCTCACGGTGCGCCTGACGCAGCTCGGCGACGTCGCGAACACCGGCCAGCGTGCCTGGGCCGCGGCCCTCGCCGCGCTGGGTGCGGTCGCGATGCTCGTCGTCGGCCTGGTCGTCGAGGCGTTCTGCCGCATCCCCCCGGCCGAGCCCGACGCCGAGAAGCGCCCGACCACCCCGACCCACTCCTGACGACCGAGGGCGTCAGGCGTCGGAGGACTCCCGCGGCACGTCGATGGTGGTGAGCAGGGCCTCGACGGCGGCACTCAGCGGGCCCAGGTGGTCGTCGACGGTTGCGCGGACGACCGCCAGGTCACGGCGGTGGTAGTGGTGCGAGAGCAGGTCGCGCATGCGCACGATCGACTGCCACGAGACCTCGGGTCGTTGCGCGGTCAGGTTTGCGTCCAGGTGCTTGACGGCCTCGCCGATCGCCATGATCCGCAAGGTCAGGGTGTCGGCGACGACGGACTCGAGGTCCGCGATGTCGTCGGGCACCAGGGCGTCCAGGTGCTCCTGGAGTGCCTCGGCGCGGCGGATCGCGGCGACGGCGACGACGATGTCGGTGAGCCACTGCTCCTGCGTCCGGCCTCGGCTCACAGCGCAACCGCCTCGGAGAGTGCAGATGGCGCGACGTGGGGAGCGAGGATCGACTCGACCGCGACGTCGACGCGTTGGTCGAGGATCTCCTCGAGCTCGAGCCGAAGATCGTCGGCCGGCAGCAGACCGACGCGCTGGACATCCATGTCGACCAGCAGGTCGATGTCGGAGTCGGGACCATCCTCGCCGCGAACCACCGAGCCGAACACGCGAACGTTCCGTGCGCCGTGTCGGCGTGCTGCCGCGAGGACCTCCGCGCGCCGCGCACGCAGTTGCGTCATGCGAGGAGTGCGGGAGTTCAGCGTGTGGCGGGACGGGATCGCGTCCAGCTGGAGCCGCGCGCCGGCTGCCGCGACGAGCCGCTCGAGGGTCGAGACGGTCGGGGAAGAGGCGCCCGTCTCGTACCGTGCGACAGCGGGCTGCGACGTACCTGCCAGCTCGGCCAGCTCTCGCTGCGTGAGACCGGCAGCGAGCCGCACGTCGTGGATGAGCGCACCGCTGGACACGGGGCAATGATATCAGATCAGGTATCAGAGTCCACCCGCGGGCGGTCCGGCCCCGTCGAACGCTCGACGGGCTCGTCCAGCAGAGCTGGTCGCGGTGCGAGGATGGCCCCATGACCTCACCGAGCGAGCCGTTCGCCCCGGCCGACGTGACGTGGACGGCAGTGTCGCCACGGTTGGCGGCGGCGCGGCTGACGTCGGCGGCGTTCGTGCTGCTGCCCCTGCTGATCGTCCTGGTCGTCGTCGCGATCGCGGTCGGGGGGCCGTGGCTGTGGCTGCCGGTGGTCGTCGTGCTCGTCGTCGGCGTGAGCATCGCGGTGGTGACACGGCGGCAGGTGCGTGCGATGGGCTATGCGGAGCGCGCCGACGACCTGCTGATCCGGCGCGGCATCATGTTCAGGCAGATGGTCGTCGTGCCGTACGGCCGCATGCAGTACATCGACGTCACGGCCGGGCCCCTGTCGCGCAAGTTCGGGATCGCGTCGGTGCAGCTGCACACCGCGGCCGCGGCGACCTCGGCGACGATCCACGGGCTGCCGCCGCAGGAGGCGGCGCGGTTGCGGGAGCGTCTGGCGTCGCGCGGCGAGGCGCGGCTGGCGGGGCTGTGAGCGACGGGCGTCTGCCGGACGTCGGCCTCGGGCGTTCGGGACGGGTGCCGCCGCCGGCCGAGGACGGACACTGGCGGCGCATGCACCCGACGACGCCGGCGATCAAGGGCTGGAAGATCGTCGTCGCGGTCCTGGCCGTGTCCTGGTACCAGCTCGGGGAGAACCTGCGCGAGCTCTCGAAGGTGCACGACGTGCACGTGTGGGCGTGGATCCTGGTCGGCCTGCTGGTCGTCGCGCTGATCGTGTCGGTGTACTCGGCGCTGGCGTGGCGGGCCACGCGGTTCAACGTCACCGACGACGCCGTGCACCTGCAGACGGGGATCGTGTTCCGGCAGCAGCGGCAGGCGCGGCTGGACCGGCTGCAGGCCGTCGACGTGGTGCAGCCGCTGCTCGCGCGTCTCGTCGGGCTGTCCGAGCTCAAGCTCGAGGTCGCGGGCGGCCACGGGTCCGCGGTGTCGCTCGCGTTCCTCAAGGAGGCGGACGCGGACGCGCTGCGCACCGAGCTGCTCGCGCTCGCGGCCGGGCTCCAGCGGCCGACGACGGGCGATGCGGCCGGCGTCGTCGAGGCCGACGCACCGATCGAGTCGGCCGTCGACGCGGCGCAGGACGTCCCGCCGACGAGGCCGTCGCTCACCAAGCGCCGGGCGCAGCCCGACCCGATCCGCACGGTCTTCAGCGAGGCCCCCGAACGACCGGTGTACGAGCTGCCGATGCCGCGCCTGCTGTGGGCGAGCCTGCGCTCGGGGGGTGCGGTGGCCCTGGTCGTGGTGGTCGTCGCGACGGTGGTCGCGATGATCCTGGCGCGCGACGTGGGCGCCGCGTTCGTGCTGTTCCCCGCGCTGCTGGGCTCGGCCGGGTTCATGTGGACCCGCATCAACCAGGGCGCCGGGTTCCGTGCCGCGATCTCGCCCGACGGCATCCGGCTGCGGCACGGCCTGACCGAGTCGCGCGCGCAGACCGTCCCGCCCGGGCGGGTGCAGGCGATCCGGCTGAGCCAGGGCCTGTGGTGGCGCGGGCCGGACTGGTGGCGCATCGAGATCAACGTGGCCGGGTACGGCCAGAGCAAGGACCAGGCCAGCGAGACGGTCCTGCACCCGGTCGCGACGCTCGCCGAGGCCATGACCGCCGTGTGGCTGGTGCTCCCCGACCTGGGCGTGCCCGACCCGCAGGCGACCCTCGACGCCGCGCTGCACGGCCGCGACGACGACGGCGGGTTCACTCCCGCTCCGCGCCGCGCCCGCTGGGTGGATCCGCTGGGCTGGCGCCGGCACGGTGTGCTGGTCACCGAGCGCGCGCTGCTGGCCCGCTCGGGCCGGTTCACGCGGCAGCTCGACCTCGTCCCGCACGAGCGCACGCAGTCGTTGGGCCTCGCGCAGGGTCCGGTGCAGCGCCGGCTGGGCCTCGCCTCGTTCGTCGTGCACTCCACACCCGGGCCGGTCAGCGCCTCGGTCTCGCACCTCGACGGGCACGTCGCTGCGGCGCTGCTCGACGAGCAGGCCGCGCGGGCCCGCACCGCGCGGGCGGTCGCGGCCCCGGAGCAGTGGATGACGGCGCCCGACGTGTATCCCGGACCGGCCGCATGAGCGAGCCGTCCCGCCGTCCTGGGCGGCTCGGCGTCGGGGTCGTCGGCGCGGGTCGCGTGGGAGCGGTGCTGGGGTCCGCGCTGCGCGCGGCCGGCCACCCCGTCGTCGCCGTCAGCGCGGTGTCCGCCGAGTCGCGCGAGCGGGCCGAGCAGCTGCTGCCCGGCGTACCCGTCCTGGACGTCCCCGAGGTGGTGCGGCGCTCGGAGCTGGTGCTGCTGGCGGTGCCCGACGACGCGCTCGGGCCGCTGGTCGCCGGCCTGGCGGAGACGGGCGCGTGGCAGGCGGGGCAGATCGTCGCGCACACGTCCGGCCGGTTCGGCGTGGGTGTCCTGGACCCGGCGCGCGCCGCGGGCGTCATCCCGCTGGCGCTGCACCCCGCCATGACGTTCACGGGCACCTCGCTGGACCTGACGCGGCTGGTCGGGGCGTCGTTCGCCGTCACCGCCCCCGCTCCCGTGCTCCCCATCGGCCAGGCGCTCGTCGTCGAGATCGGCGCGGAACCCGTGGTGCTCGACGAGGACGCCCGCGGGCTCTACCACGCGGCGCTGGCGCACGGCTCGAACCACCTCGTCGTCCTCGTCGCGCAGGCCGCGCAGGCGCTGGCCGCCGCGGGCGTCGACGACCCCGGCCGCATGCTCGCGCCCCTGCTCGAGGCCGCGCTCGACGGTGCGCTGCGCGCCGAGTCCGGCCCGGCCGCCGAGCGGGGTGTCGGGGCCATCGGCGCGCTGACCGGTCCCGTGCGCCGCGGCGACGCCGGGACGGTGCGCGAGCACGAGGTCGCCCTGGGCGCGCTGGCGGCCGCCAGCGGGGCGGTCGACGTCGTGGCCGGGTACCGTGCTCTCGCCCGGTCCGCCGCCGGACGAGCCCTGGCCGCGGGCCTCATCTCGCCGGCCGCCGCGTCGGACGTCCTCGACGCGCTCCACGATGCGACGCAGGACACAGCCGCGGCGCAGGGCCCGACGGGCATCGATCCGGGTCTGGGATCGTTGGAACACGACGAGACCACCGACCGACCGGAGGACGACGAGTGACCGGCACGCCCACGCTCGCCCGCACGCGCGACGAGCTCGCCGCCGCGCTCGCGGCGCAGGACCTGGCGCCCGTGCGCGGCAACACCCACCGCCGGGCGGTCGTCATGACCATGGGTGCGCTGCACGCCGGCCACCTCTCGCTCGTCGAGCAGGCCCGCACGCTCGCGGACCAGGTGGTCGTCACCATCTTCGTCAACCCGCTGCAGTTCGCGCCCACCGAGGACCTGGCCCGCTACCCGCGGGACCTGGACCGGGACCTGGAGCTGCTCACCGGTCCGGGTCTGCTGGGTGCCGACGACGTCGTCTTCACGCCCGACGTCGACGTCATGTACCCGGGAGGCGACCCGATCGTGCGCGTCACCGCGGGTGCGATCGGCGACGTGCTCGAGGGCGCGGAGCGTCCCGGGCACCTGGACGGCGTGCTCACCGTCGTGCTCAAGCTGCTGCACCTCACGCAGCCCGACGTGGCGATCTTCGGCGAGAAGGACGCCCAGCAGCTCGCGGCCGTGCGGCGCATGGTCCGCGACCTGGAGGTGGGCGTGCAGGTGGTCGGCGGCGCGCTGGTGCGCGACGACGACGGTCTCGCGCTGTCCAGCCGCAACGCCTACCTGTCGGCAGAGCAGCGCGCGCAGGCCCTCGCGCTGTCCGCCGCGCTGCGGGCCGGCGCTGCGGCGTCCGACGAAGGCCGCGACGCCGTCCTCGATGCCGCCCGTGCGGCCCTGGCCCCCGTCGACGAGATCGGCTACGTGGCCCTCGTCGACCCCGACACCTTCACCGACGCGACCACGGGCCCGGCGCTCCTGCTCCTCGCCGCCCGCGTCGGCACCACCCGCTTGATCGACAACACCGCGCTCGTGCTGGGCGCCGACGACGGGGAGGCCCGCTCATGACCACCCTCCAGCGCACGATGATGACCGGCAAGATCCACCGCGCGACCGTGACCCAGGCGGACCTGCACTACGTCGGCTCGGTCACCGTGGACGCCGATCTGCTCGCGGCGGCGGACCTGCTGCCCGGGCAGCAGGTCGACATCGTCGACGTCACCAACGGCTCCCGCCTGACCACGTACGCGATCGCGGGCGAGGCCGGCTCCGGCCAGATCTGCATCAACGGCGCCGCCGCGCACCTGGTGCACCCGGGTGACGTCGTCATCCTCATCGCCTACGGGACCATGTCCGACGCCGAGGCGCGCACGTACTCCCCGCACGTGGTGCTGGTCGACTCCGAGAACCGGATCGTCGACATGTCCGAGGACCCCGGCCAGGTGCCGCCCGAGTGGACCGAGCAGTCCGGTCTGGTGGGCAGCGGCGTCCCTTTCGCCCGCGGGCGTGAGCTCGTCGAGCACCCGCACGAGCTCACACCCGGCCAGCACTCGGGCACCGCCTCCGGCACGCCTTCCGGCACCGCTCGGTGAGCGCCGCACCACCTGCGGCACCCCGGCTCGCCCGGCGCCTCGCGGCGCCGCAGCCCGGCTGGACCGTCCAGGCCGACGCGGTCGTCGTCGGCTCCGGGATCGCCGGCCTGACCGCCGCGCTCGAGCTGCGCACGCGCGTGCCGCGCGTCCTGCTCGTCACCAAGGACACGCTCGCGTCCGGCTCGACGGTGTGGGCGCAGGGCGGCATCGCCGCGGCGCTCGACCCGTCGGACTCGCCGGCCGCGCACCTGGCCGACACGCTCGTGGCGGGTGCGGGCGTCTGCGACCCGCGTGCGGTCGAGGTGCTGGTCACCGAGGGCCCGGCGCGCGTGCGCGAGCTGGTCGCGCGCGGCGCGGTCTTCGACACGACGCCCGACGGCAGCATCTCCCTGACCCGCGAGGGCGGCCACCACGCCGATCGCATCGCCCACGCCGGCGGCGACGCCACGGGTGCGGAGATCTCCCGCGCGCTCGTCGCGCAGATCGAGGCCGTGCGCGACGACCCGGGCATCGAGGTCATCGAGCACGCGCTGGTGCTCGACGTGCTGACGGGCCCCCCGGGTCCGGACGGGACGCCCGGCGCCGCGTGCGGCGTGACGCTGCACGTCATCGGCGAGGGCCAGCGTGACGGCGTCGGAGCGGCGCTGGGCCGCGCGGTCGTGCTCGCCACCGGTGGCATCGGGCAGGTGTTCCGCTCGTCGACCAACCCCGTGCAGGCCACGGGCGACGGGATCGCGGCCGCCCTGCGTGCGGGCGCCGTGCTGGGCGACATCGAGTTCGTGCAGTTCCACCCCACCGTGCTGTGGCTCGGCTCCGGGGTGAAGGGACAGCTCACGCTCGTCTCCGAGGCCGTGCGCGGGGAGGGTGCGCTGCTCCTCGACACCGACGGCGTGCGGTTCATGCCCGACGTGCACCCCATGGCCGAGCTCGCCCCGCGCGACGTCGTCGCGCACGCCATCGTCCGCCGCATGGCGGAGACCGGCTCGGACCACGTCTGGCTCGACACCCGCCACCTGGGTGGGGAGTTCCTGCGCAAGCGGTTCCCGACGATCAACGAACGGCTCCTCGAGCACGGCATCGACATGGCGACCGAGCTCGTCCCCGTCGCCCCCGCGCAGCACTACCACTCGGGCGGGGTCGTCGCGGACCTCGTCGGGCGGACGTCCGTGCGCGGCCTGTACGCCGTCGGTGAGGTCGCGTGCACGGGCGTGCACGGCGCCAACCGGCTCGCGTCCAACTCGCTGCTCGAGGGCCTGGTCTTCGCCACGCGGGCCGCGCGGGACATCGCCCGACGTGTCGCCGACGGCTCGCTGCCGCAGGTCGAGCCGTCGCCGCGGACCGGCGACGAGGCGCTCGTGGCCGCCGCCGCCCGCGCGCGCGTGCAGCGCATCGCCTCCGACGGTCCGGGCGTGGTGCGCTCCGGCGACGGTCTGCGCACGGCGCTCGCCGCGCTCGGGCGCGTCCCCACCGACGCGCAGGACCGGCACGACGACGGTCGTCGGCTGGCCGCGCCGCAGGTCGCCGAGTGGGAGACCACGAACATCCACCAGGTCGCGACCGTGCTGTCCTACGCGGCGCTGCTGCGTGAGGAGAGCCGCGGCGGGCACTCCCGCACGGACTTCCCCGAGCCGGTCGAGGCGTGGCGCGAACGCCTGAACCTGTCGCTCACCCCGACGGGCACCCTCTCGGCCACTCGCGCCCCGCTCGCCTGACTGCGCCCGCGCAGCTCACGGCGCCCGCGCGGCACGTGGATGCAGGGATGGTTGCAGCACGCACGCCCCTGGCGGTCGCGCCCGATGCAACCATCCCTGCATCCATGGGCGGCGGAACGCGGTGCAGGGGGCGGTCGGTGCGGGGTCGTGCGGCGCGGCGCGGCGCGGCGGGTAGCGTGGGCGGGTGCTCGATGCGTCCGCCGTGCTGCCCGGCGATCCTGGTCCTGACCCCGCGGCGATCGATCGGGTGGTGACGGCCGCGCTCGACGAGGACCTGGGTGCCGCGCCCGGCCGCGACGTCACGTCCCAGGCCACCATCCCGCCCGACGAGCAGGGTGTCGCGGACCTCGTCGCGCGGGCCGACGGTGTCGTCGCGGGGCTGGTCGTCGTGCCGGTGGTGCTGGATGCCGTCGCGGAGCGGCTGGGCCTGCCGCGGGCCGTCGTCGACGTCGTCGTCCCCGACGGCACCGCCGTGACGCGCGGCGACGTGCTCGCGCACCTGCGCGGGCCGGTGCAGGTGCTGCTGGTCGCCGAGCGCACGCTGCTCAACCTCGCGTCGCGCGCGTCGGGCGTCGCCACGCACACGCGCCGCTGGGCCGACGCGCTGGCCGGCACGGGCGCGCTCGTCCTCGACACCCGCAAGACGACCCCGGGCCTGCGCGCGCTGGAGAAGTACGCCGTGCGCTGCGGCGGCGGCACCAACAAGCGCATGGGGCTGTACGACGTCGCGATGGTCAAGGACAACCACGTCGCGGCGGCCGGCTCGGTGACCGCGGCCGTGCGGGCCGTGCAGGAGCGGTTCCCCGACGTCGCGATCCAGGTGGAGGCCGACACGGCCGAGCAGGCGCTCGAGGCCGTCGCTGCCGGCGCGCGCTTCCTGCTGCTCGACAACATGCCGACCCCGCTGCTCGCCGACGTGGTCGCCGCGGTGCGTGCCGTCGACGACACCGTCGAGCTCGAGGCCACCGGCAACCTCACCCTGGACCGGGCGCGGGAGGTCGCGACGACGGGCGTCGACTACCTGTCCGTCGGCGGCCTGACCCACAGCTCGCCCATCCTGGACCTGGCCCTGGACCTGACGCCCGCCCCGTGACGGGTCAGACACCGCCGGGGGCCGGGACGCCCAGAAGGCGTCGGTAGGATCACGGGGTGAGCGAAGCACCTCAGATCCCGGCCGAGGACGACACCCCGGAGCAGATCCGCATCCGGCGGGACAAGCGCACCCGGCTGCTGGCGGAGGGCACCGAGGCCTACCCGGTCTCCGTGCCGCGCACGCACACCATCGCTCAGGTCCGTGCCGACTACCCGGAACTGGAGCCGGGGACGGAGACGGACGACGAGGTGGGCGTGGCCGGTCGCGTCGTCTTCCTGCGCAACACCGGCAAGCTGTGCTTCGCGACGCTGCAGGACGGTGAGGGCAACCGCCTGCAGGCCATGCTCAGCCTGGCCGCCGTGGGCGAGGAGAGCCTGGCGGCGTTCAAGACCGACATCGACCTGGGCGACCACCTGTTCGTGCACGGCCGGGTCATCGCGTCGCGTCGCGGTGAGCTGTCGGTGTTCGCCGACGAGTGGCGCCTGGCCGCCAAGGCGATCCGGCCGCTGCCCAACCTCTACGAGGGCACCGAGCTGTCCGAGGAGGCGCGGGTCCGCCAGCGCTACGTCGACCTGGTGGTCAGCCAGCGCTCGCGCGACATGGTGCGCCAGCGGGCCGCCGTCCTGCGCTCGGTGCGCGAGAACCTCTACCGCCGTCAGTACATCGAGGTCGAGACCCCGATGCTCCAGGTGCGCCCCGAGGGCGCCGCGGCGCGCCAGTTCGAGACGCACATGAATGCATTCGACATCCCGTTGTTCCTGCGTATCGCGCCGGAGCTGTTCCTGAAGCGTGCGGCCGTGGGTGGTGTGGAGCGCGTCTTCGAGATCAACCGCAACTTCCGCAACGAGGGTGTCGACGCCACGCACTCGCCGGAGTTCGCGATGCTCGAGGCGTACGAGGCCTACGGCGATTACGACACCATGGCCGCGATGACGCAGGACCTGGTCCAGACGGCCGCTTCCGAGGCATTTGGTTCCACGGTCCTGACGCTTGCCGACGGCAGCGAATATGACGTCGGCGGCGAGTGGACGCACCTGACGATGTACGACTCCTTGAGCGATGCGCTGGGCAACGAGATCACGCACGACACCGACGACGTGACATTGCTGCGACTGCTCGAGAAGGCCGAGATCGAGCTCGCTCCCGCGCAGCGCAACCACGGCAAGATGGTCGAGGAGCTCTGGGAGCACCACGTCGGTTCCACGCTCGTGGCGCCGACGTTCGTCCGGGACTTCCCGGTGGAGACGTCACCCCTGACGCGCGACCACCGCACCAAGCGGGGCCTCGTCGAGAAGTGGGACCTGTACGTGCGCGGCATGGAGCTCGCCACCGCGTACTCCGAGCTCGTGGACCCCGTCATCCAGCGGGAGCGCTTCGAGGCCCAGGCCGCGCTCGCCGCCCGCGGCGACGACGAGGCCATGCGGATCGACGAGGACTTCCTGACCGCCATGGAGTTCGCGATGCCGCCGTCGGGCGGAATGGGCATGGGCATCGACCGCCTGCTCATCGCGCTCACCGGTCGCGGAATTCGCGACACCATCCTTTTCCCGCTCGTGAAGCCGCAGGTCTGAGCGCCATGGGTGACTGGGGACCGGCGCTCGCCGCACTGATTCCGTCGATCGGCGTCGGTGTCCTGTTCTGGTTCGGGATGCGGGCCGTCATCAACGCCGACCGGACGGAGCGGCAGGCGTTGGCGAGAATGGATGCCGCGGAACGGGCCGCCGAGCGTGCCGATGCGGAAAAGAATACGCCGAACGTTTGACGATTGTCCGATTCTGGTGCGATAGTGACGCTGTCCCGGCATATCCCGTCGGGCGCATCGACCGTATTCGTGAATCGGAGCTCACATGGCACAGAAGGTTCAGGTCCTGCTCGTGGACGACGTCGACGGCACCGACGCCGACGAGACGGTGACCTTCGGTCTGGACGGCGTCACCTACGAGATCGACCTCACGACCGCCCGCGCCGCCGAGCTGCGTGACGCCCTGGCCACCTGGGTCGGTCACGCCCGCAAGGTCGGTGCGCGTTCCACCGCCGCCCGTCCCGCCCGCTCCGGCGGCCGCCGCTCCGCCTCGGACGCGCACGCCGTCCGCGAGTGGGCCAAGTCCCAGGGACTGGCCGTCTCCGAGCGCGGCCGCATCTCGGCCGAGGTCCGCGCCGCCTTCGAGGCCGCGAACTGATCTCGCACTGATCGACGAGGGGGCCCCGGCATCCGCCGGGGCCCCCTCGTGCGTGCGCGTCAGGCGCGCGTGCCGGTGAGCTCGCGCACGGCGGCGTACTGCGCCCGCACGTGCTCCGCGGCCGGCGCGGTGAAGCGCTGTGCGTCGGCGGTGGCGCTCCACGCGGGTGCCTCGTCGGCGCCGGACAGCACCCAGGCGGCCTGGCGCGCGGCCCCGTCGGCCACGTACTCACCCGGCGTCGGCACCAGGACGTCGGCCCCGAGCACCGCCGGCGCGATCTCCCGCACGGCCTGCGACTGCGCGCCGCCGCCGATGAGGAACAGCCGCTCGACCGCGACGCCCTGGGCCCGCAGCGCGTCGATCCCGTCGGCCAGCCCGCAGAGCATCCCCTCGACCGCCGCGCGCGCGACGTGGGCCGGCGTCGTGTTGGCCAGGCGCATGCCGTGCAGCGCGCCCGTGGCGTCGGGCTTGTTGGGGGTGCGCTCGCCCTCGAGGTAGGGGACGAGCACCAGTCCGTCGGCGCCGGCGGGGGCGGACAGCGCGAGCTGGGACAGGCCCGCGTGGTCGACGCCCAGCATCCGGCCCGCGGCGTCCAGGACGCGCGACGCGTTGAGCGTGCAGGCCAGCGGCAGGAAGGCGCCCGTCGCGTCGGCGAAGCCGGTCACCAGGCCGGACCCGTCGTGCGTCGGCGCCGGGCTGATCGCGCTGACGACGCCCGACGTGCCGATCGAGACGGCCACGTCGCCGGGGCGCAGGCCCAGGGCGAGAGCTGCCGCCGCGTTGTCGCCGGCACCGGGTCCCAGCAACGCGCCGCCGGGCGTGCGCAGCGCCGACTCCGTGGGACCCAGCACGCGGGGCAGGTGTGCCCCGTGCCCCAGGGCCAGCTCGAGCAGGTTCGTGCGGTACTCGCCGGTCGTCGGCGACCAGTAGCCGGTGCCCGACGCGTCCGAGCGGTCGGTCACCAGGTCGTCGAGCGACGTCGAACCCGACAGGCGCCACGTCAGCCAGTCGTGGGGGAGCGCGACGGCGGCGACGCGCGCGGCGTTCTCGGGCTCGGCGTCGCGCAGCCAGCGCAGCTTGGTCACGGTCAGCGACGCGACGGGCACCGAGCCGACCGCGTCGGCCCACGACTGCGGGCCGCCGGCCTCGTCGATCAGGTCCAGCGCCGCCTGTGCCGAGCGCGTGTCGTTCCACAGCAGCGCGTCGCGGACCACCTCACCGGACGAGTCGAGAGCGACCATCCCGTGCTGCTGGCCGCCGACCGAGACGGCCTCGACGTCGTCGATCCCCCCCGCCTCGCCGAGCGCGGTCTGCAGCGCGTCCCACCAGTGCCGCGGGTCCACCTCGGTCCCGTCGGGGTGCGACGCACGACCCTGGCGCACGAGCGCCCCGGTCTCCGCGTCGCGGACCACCACCTTGCACGACTGCGTGGAGGAGTCGATCCCGGCAACAAGCGTCATGTCGATGTTCCTTCGCATCACACAAGGTCCGGGCGCCCCGCAGCGGGCGCCCGGACCTTGTCGGTGGGATGGGTCAGCGGGCGCCGAGCGCGTGCTCGAGGGCCAGCTGGTTGAGGCGGACGAAACCGAAGCCGCGCTCGGCGACGGCGTCGACGTCGAGCTCCTCGAACGCCGAGGTGTCGGCGAGCAGGTCGGAGAGCGTCTCGCCCTCGGCCAGCGTCGGCTGCGAGAGCTCGAGAACGCCGGACTGCTCGAGCGCCTCCTTGACCTCGCGGTCCTCACGGAACGCCTTGGCGCGCTCGGCCAGCAGGATGTAGGTGGACATGTTGGCCGCGGCCGAGTCCCACACGCCGCCGAAGTCCTCGGTGCGCGACGGCTTGTAGTCGAAGTGGCGCGGGCCCTCGTAGCGCGGGCCGCCGCCGGGGAAGCCGTTCTCGATGAGGTCCACCGTGGCGAACGCGGAGAACAGGTCGCCGTGGCCGAACACCAGGTCCTGGTCGTACTTGATGGACTTCTGGCCGTTGAGGTCGATGTGGAACAGCTTGCCCGCCCACAGCGCCTGCGCGATGCCCTGCGTGTAGTTGAGGCCGGCCATCTGCTCGTGGCCCACCTCGGGGTTCAGGCCGACGATGTCGCCGTGCTCCAGCTTGGCGATGAGGGCCAGCGCGTGCCCGATCGTCGGGAGCAGGATGTCGCCGCGGGGCTCGTTGGGCTTGGGCTCGATGGCGATCCGCAGTCCGTAGCCCTTCTCCTTGATGTAGGCGGCGACGGTGTCGATGCCCTCCGCGTAGCGGTCGTGCGCGGCGTTGAGGTCCTTGGCGGAGTCGTACTCCGCGCCCTCGCGGCCGCCCCACATGACGAACGTGTCGGCACCCAGGGACGCGGCGAGGTCGACGTTGCGGACCACCTTGCGCAGGCCGTAGCGGCGCACGCGGCGGTCGTTGGAGGTGAACGCGCCGTCCTTGAAGATCGGGTGGCTGAACGTGTTGGTCGTGACCATCTCGACCGTGATGCCGGTCTCCTCGAGCGCCCCGCGGAAGCGGTCGAGGATCTTGTCGCGCTCGGTGTCCGACGAGCCGAACGGGACGACGTCGTCGTCGTGGAACGTCACGTGGGCGGCGCCGAGCTCGGCGAGCTTGTGCACGGACTCGACCGGGTCGAGCCACGGCCGCGAGGCCGAGCCGAACTGGTCCTGGGCGTTCCAGCCCACGGTCCAGAGGCCGAAGGAGAACTTGTCGTCGCGGGTGGGCTTGCGCACCATCACAGACCTCTCAACATTGAGACGGGATTAGTTGTATGGATGAACTTAAGCCCGTAACCGGCTAGGGTCAAGCCCCATGAGACCGACGGCGGCGCGGCAGGGCAGCCTGCGCGAGCACAATCTCGGCCTCGTGCTGCGCACGGTGCTGGAGTCGTCCGCACCACCGTCGCGCGCCGACGTCGCCGCCGCCACCGGGCTGACGAAGGCCACCGTCTCGGCGCTCGTCGACCGCCTCGTGGCCGGTGGGCTCCTGGCCGAGCTCGCGCCCGCTCCGGCCCTGCGCGCGGGCCGGCCCGCCATCCCGTTGGCTGCACCGTCCGGGACCGTGGCCGCGCTCGGGGCGGAGGTGAACGTCGACTACCTGGGCGTTCGCGTGCTCGACCTGTCCGGCGCGGTGCTGGACGAGCGACTCGTGCACGGCGACTTCCGTGCGAGCGACCCGGCCGCGGTGCTGGCCAGGCTCGCGGACCTCGTCGACCAGGCGGTCGCCGCCACGTCGTCCACCCGCCTGGCCGGCACCGCACTGGCGCTGCCCGGTCTCGTCGACCGCGGCGCCGGCCCGCTGCGCCTGGCCCCCAACCTCGGCTGGCGCGACGTCGACGTGGTGACGCTGCTCACCGCGTCGTCGGACGTGCTGGCGGCCCACCCGCCCGCGCTCGCCAACGAGGCCGACCTGGCCGCCCGCGCCGAGGCCGCCGCCCGCCGTGAGGACCCGACGTTCGTCTACGTCTCCGGCGAGGTCGGCATCGGTGCGGCCGTCGTTCTCGACGGCCGGATCCTGGCCGGCCGGCACGGCTGGGCGGGCGAGCTGGGCCACACGCTCGTGGCCGACGGGCGCCCGCTGGAGAGCGTCGCGGGCCAGGACGCGATGCTCCGCTCGGCGGGCATGGACCCGGTCGCGGGCATCGACGCGCTGGCGGCGGCGGCCGACGACGGCGACGAGGCGGCGCTGCGCGCGATCGGCGCCGCCGGTGACCTGCTCGGCCAAGCCCTGGCCAACGTCGTCAACCTCCTCGACATCTCCGATGTCGTGCTCGGTGGCTCCTACGCCCGCCTGGCCACCCACCTGCGCGCACCGGTCCTGGCCGCGCTCGACACGCACGTGCTCGCCGCTCCGTGGGCGCCCCCGACCGTCGACGTCGCCCGCGCCGCCTCCGTCCCGGCCCTCGACGGCGCCGCGCTCACCGTGCTGGCCACGGTCGTCGACGACCCGTCGGCCTGGCTCACCCCGGAGGTTGCATCCTCGTGACCGTCGACGACGCGCGCATCGTCGACGACGTGGTGCGCCGGCTGGGCGCGAAGGCAACGCCGACGACCCTCCTGGGCGGCGTGGTGAACCGCGTCCGTCGCGTGCAGGGCGACGGTTTCGACTGGGTGGTCCGGCTCCCTGTCGAGCGCGGCCATGACGACGCCTACCCGCGGGAGGCCTGGGCGATGGGCGCAGCGCAGCGCGCCGGGATACCGGTGGCGGAGGTCGTCGCGACGGGCGTCGAGGCCGGCGTCCCGTTCCTCGTCGCGCGATACGTCGCGGAGGTGGGCCAGGTGGCCGACCCGTGGCGGTGGCTCGGTGCCTACGCGCGCGACCTGGCGCGGATCGAGCTGGACGGCGCGCCGACGGACCTGTTCACGCGGTTCGGCCCGGACCTGTCTGAGGCGTGGCGCGCACACCTGGACTACAACCTCGCCTGCCTGGGCCCGACCGACCGGCTCCTGGTCGACGCCGCCTACGACGCGGCGGACCAGCCCGTGCTGGCTCGTGCGATCCAGGCCCTGCGTGACCGCCCGTTCACGTTCGGTCTCGCCCACGGCGACCTCGCTCCTCGCAACCTGGTCGCGCGTGGGACGGACGCACCTGTCCTGATCGACTGGGGGAACGTCACGACGGGCCCGACGCCGTGGACCGACGTGCAGCAGGTCTTCACGTGGGCGGTCTGCCACCGGACCATCACGTGGGCGGAGTTCGACGAGCTCGCGCGCTCGGCCGGGTTGGACGGCCCCGACGACGTGGCCACGCTCGCGGCCATGACGATCCTGCAGCTGCTCGACGTGGTCCGCTGGGCGGCGGACCGCCGACCCGACCTGTACGACCGGTACCGCGACGAGTGCCGCACCGGCCTCGCGCGGGTCCTCCGCCTTCTCGCGTCCGACGCGAACGGGCGCCCCTAGGCTGGGCCGGTGACTCAACTGTGGATCGGCACATACCCGGCCGCCGGCGCGGGCACCCCCGTCGGGCTGGGCGAGGGCGTCTGGCGCGTCCGGCTCGACGACGACGGCACGCTCCACGACGCGATCCAGGTCGCGACGACCCCGTCCCCGTCGTTCGTCGCGGCCCACCCGAACGGCCGCGTGCTGTACGCGGTCAACGAGCACACGGCCGGCACGGTCACGGCGTTCGCGGTCGCCGACGACGGCACGCTGACGCAGCAGGCTCAGCTCCCCAGCGGCGGCGACGACCCGTGCCACGTCCTGCTCGACGCCGACGCCCGCACCCTGCTGGTCGCCAACTACTCCAGCGGCACCCTTGCCGCGTTCCCGCTCGACGACGCCGGGGCGCTCACGGGCAGCTCCCGCGTCTTCGCGCACACGGGCTCCGGCCCGCGCGAGGATCGCCAGGAGGGTCCGCACGCGCACTTCGTCGCGCTCGACCCGGCAGGTGAGCACGTCCTGGTCGTCGACCTCGGCACGGACCAGATCCGCCGCTACCGCCGTACCCCCGACGGCCTCGCCGAGGACGGCATCGCCGCGTCGTTCCCGCCGGGCACCGGCCCGCGGCACGTCGCGTTCGGCGACGGGTTCGCGTACGTCGTCGGCGAGCTCGGCGCGACGCTGCACGTCCTGAGCTGGAAGAACGCGGAAGGGGTGGCGTTCCAGACCGCGCCGCTCCCGGCCGGCCTGCCGTCGCACGTCACGCTGGACGGTGACCGGCTGCTCGTCGGCGCTCGCGGCGCGGACGTGATCGCGCGGTTCCGGGTGGCCGACGACGGCACGGTCGCCCCGGTCGCCGAGGACGACCTGCCCGGCTCGTGGCCGCGCCACCACCTGGTGGTCGGTGGCCGCACCGTCGTCGCCGAGCAGATCGGCGGCGCGGTGACGGTGCTGGCGGCCGACGGGTCCGTCGTCGACCGGCTCCCCCTGCCGGCCGCGGCGTGCATCGCGCGGGTCGTCTGACGCAGGACGCGCCCCGTGGGGGCGCCGAGCGGTCGCCCGAGCGCGGGATCGTGCGGGAGAATGGCACCAGACCACCCGCCCGCCGCAAGGAGCCCACGTGACCCACGCCCCGCGTGTCGCCATGCTCAGCGTGCACACCTCGCCGCTGGAGCAGCCGGGCACGGGGGACGCGGGTGGCATGAACGTCTACGTGCTCGAGCTGTCCAAGGCGCTCGCGGCACGGGGTGCGCGCGTCGAGGTGTTCACGCGCGCGACGTCGTCGGACCTGCCGGAGACCGTGGTGCTGCCGGGGACGGACGCGGACGGCCGCGAGCTGGACCGCGCGGCCTCGCGCGAGGTGCTGCTGGCGCAGGACGTCGAGCCGGGGGTGGTCCCGCCCGTGCTGGTGCACCACGTGCCGGCCGGCCCGTTCGAGCGGCTCGACAAGAACGACCTTCCCGGCGTGCTGTGCGGGATGGCGGCCGGCGTGCTGCGGACCGAGTCGGCGCGCAGGCCCGGCTGGTACGACGTGGTGCACTCGCACTACTGGCTGTCCGGGCAGGTGGGGCGCATCGCCGCCGACCGCTGGGAGGTGCCGCTCGTCCACACCGCGCACACGCTGGCGCGCGTGAAGAACGCAGCGCTCGCCCCCGGTGACGAGGCGGAGCCGGCCGCTCGCGAGCTGGGGGAGGAGCACGTGGTCGCGGAGGCAGACGCGCTCGTCGCGTCCACGCCCGCCGAGGCGCGTGAGCTCGTCGAGCTCTACGGCGCGGACCCGGAGCGCGTGCACGTGGTCGAGCCGGGTGTGGACCTGCGGCGGTTCGCGCCGGTGCCGCCGGAGCAGCGCGCGGCCGCCCGACGAGACCTCGGCCTGCCCGCCGACCGTGACGTGGTCCTGTTCGCGGGCCGCATCCAGGCGCTCAAGGCCCCCGACGTGCTGGTCCGCGCGCTCGGCGTCCTCAAGGCGACCGGCCGGCCCGTCCCGCTCCTCGTCGTGCTGGGTGGCCCGTCCGGCCGTTCCACGTCGGTGCGTGAGCTGCGCGCCCTCGCGCACGTCACCGGTGTCGAGGACGACGTGCTCCTGCGCCCGCCGGCCGACCGCGACTCGCTCGCGGACTGGTACCACGCGGCAGACCTCGTGGCGATGCCGTCGCGCTCCGAGTCGTTCGGGCTGGTCGCCGCGGAGGCGCAGGCCGCGGGCGTCCCCGTGCTCGCCGCGGCCGTGGGCGGCCTGCGCTCGATCGTCGACCACGACGTCTCCGGTCGCCTGGTCCGCGGCCACGACCCGGCGCGCTGGGCCGACGAGATCGCCGACCTGCTCGCCGACCGCGACCGGCTCGCCGCGATGGGCGTCGCGGCACGTCCGGCGGCCGAGCGGTTCGGGTGGGACGCGGCGGCCGACCAGCTGCTGAAGGTCTACGCCGTGGCGGGCGAGAGGCTCCGTCCCAGGGACTGACGTCCCGTCGCCCGGCACCGGGTGCTGCGGCAGGATGGACCCATGACCTACACCCTCGTGCTGCTCCGCCACGGCGAGAGCGAGTGGAATGCCAAGAACCTGTTCACCGGCTGGGTCGACGTGGCCCTGTCAGAGAAGGGCGTCGAGGAGGCCAAGCGCGGCGGGACGCTGCTGACCGACGCCGGCGTGCTGCCGGACGTCGTGCACACGTCGCTGCTCCGCCGGGCGATCACGACCGCCAACCTGGCGCTCGACGCCGCCGACCGGCACTGGATCCCCGTGCGCCGCTCGTGGCGCCTGAACGAGCGCCACTACGGCGCGCTGCAGGGCAAGGACAAGAAGCAGACGCTCGACGAGTACGGCGAGGAGCAGTTCATGCTCTGGCGCCGCTCCTACGACTTCCCGCCGCCGGACATCGAGCTCGGCTCGGAGTTCTCGCAGGAC
>Ga0160439_1000074_pt1 | contig 90722 bp, 70 predicted proteins | sample HID1975M_E0MG_FD_108201 | JGI IMG/M metagenome (GOLD analysis project Ga0160439, IMG submission 108201) | Enriched soil microbial communities from UW Madison campus, WI, USA - HID1975M_E0 MG | ecosystem: Environmental > Terrestrial > Soil > Unclassified | place: USA: Madison, Wisconsin...
ATGGTGGTCGACGGTTCCAGGCTGGTCCGCAAGCTCATCGCCGACGTGCTGCAGCGCGAGCTGCCGGCCGTGGAGGTGGTGGGCTGCGCCAGCATCGAGGACGCACGCATGGCACTGGAGGCCGGACCGGTCAACCTGGTCACCACCTCTCTGACGCTCAGCGATGGCGACGGCCTGGCGCTGGCGCGGCTGGTGCGCGAAACCGCCGGGCAGGCCTACGTGCCGGTGATCGTGGTTTCCGGCGATGCGCAGCAGCACCTGGAGCAGCGTCGCTTCACCGAGTACGTCACCGACTATTTCGACAAGGCGCTGGGGCATGAGGCGCTGGCGACCTTCATCCGTGGTTACGTGCAGCCGGAAAGCATTCCCGGCGCGACCATCCTGTACGTGGAGGACAGCCGCGTGGTGGCCGAAGCGACCAAGCGCATGCTCGAGCGGCAGAGCCTGAACGTGCTGCACGTGATGACCGCGGAAGAAGCCTTCGCGCTGCTCACCGCCGAATCGCTGGGCCGCAGCAGCCACCGCATCGACCTGGTGCTCACCGACGTGACCCTCAAGGGCGAGCTGAGCGGGCTGGACGTGGTCGAGCGCGTGCGCGTGGATTTCGGCTACGGCAAGCGCCGCCTGCCGGTGCTGGTGATGACCGGCGACGGCAACCCGCTCAACCAGTCCGGCTTGTTGCAGGCCGGTGCCAACGACCTGGTGCAGAAGCCGATCGAAGAGCGCCTGCTGGTGACCAAGGTCCTGTTCCAGCTGCGCCTGTCGCGGCTCAATGAAAAACCCGTGGTGCGATGAACGACGAGGCAACCCCCAGCATCCAGCTTGAACCGAGCTGGAAGGCACGTATTGGCGAATGGCTGCTGCGTCCGGACATGCGTGACCTGTCCAGTTTCCTGCGCCAGCGCAAGGCGGCCGGCGCGCAGGTGTTCCCGCCTGGCCCGCAGATCTTCGCCGCATTCGATGCCACCCCGTTCGAGCAGGTCAAGGTGGTGATCCTGGGGCAGGACCCGTATCACGGCCCCGGCCAGGCGCATGGCCTGAGTTTCTCGGTGATGCCCGGCGTACCGGTGCCGCCGTCGCTGCTCAACATCTACAAGGAAATCGAAGCCGACCTGGGCATTCCGCGCCCGGACCACGGCTGCCTGCTGCCGTGGGCGCGCCAGGGCGTGCTGTTGCTCAATGCGGTGCTCACCGTGGAGGCCGGCCAGGCCGGTGCGCACCAGAAGCGCGGCTGGGAAGGGTTCACCGACCATGTCGTGGACACCCTCAACCGCGAACGCGACGGGCTGGTGTTCATGCTGTGGGGCAGCTACGCGCAACAGAAGGGCAAGGTGATCGACACCGCCCGCCACCGGGTATTGAAGGCGCCGCATCCGTCGCCGTTGTCGGCGCACCGCGGTTTCCTCGGCTGCCATCATTTTTCGATGGCCAATGACTATCTGCAGCGCCGCGGCCAGGCCCCTATCGACTGGTCGTTGCCGCCGCGCGCGGCACTGTAATCCGGCGCGGCCACTGACCGGCCGCCGCCGGTTACTCGGTCAACATTTCCATGATCGCGCGCGCCACCTGGCGTTTGCGCGCGGGCATGCGCCGCAGCAACGAGAGAATCTCGGTTTCCTGGGCGGTACGTGCCGCTTCCACCGGCAACGCGTCCGGCAAGGGCAGGTCCACGCCGTCCTCCGGACGCCCGGGACCGCGCCCCGTCGCCAGCCATTCAAAATGGACTTGCGTCACAATTGCGATGCAGGCAAGGTGTTGCACGCTCGGGAATGTTCCGCCTTCCCGTTCCCACTGCGCCACGGCGCTGCGTCGCACGCCGGCCGCCAACGCCAACTGCGCCTGTGACAGGCCAGCCGTTAGTCGGGCTCGCCGGATTCTGTCGCACATGGCCTGCATTTAATGCCCCCTTTCCCTGTTCGGTAAGCCCTGCTTCCCTGGAAGTGATTCTTTTCCCGCGTGTACAGAATCGCTGTCGTCGACTGCTGCATCAGGGGTATTGGTCCGACGCCGGCCCGCCAGCAAGCGCCACTCTCCCCCTATTTCACGCCGTCTTGTTTGACGGAATTTGGGTTGCCCCGCATTAATCGGCCCGAACCGGACATAAACGCATTCCCAAGCGGGAAACGGCACCGGCAGGGCACGATCAGAACGACGACGGAGTAACTCCGCCGTCACGGTCGAACTCTGCCAAAAATCGGCGGAGACGCATGTATGGTTAATGTGAAAGGCGTGAACGTTCCGTCAGTGCGTTGGCAGTCATGGCTGCTCCTTGCACTACTGGCGGTGCTTTCATGCCTGGGCCAGGCCCGGGCGCAATCGGCCTGTACCGCCGGTGCGTGCGTCAGCGCCGGTCCGCGCCTGGCCTCGGTCGATTCCACCCAGAGCCCGGTACTCAACCTGCTGTTCGGCGCGCTATTGCCGGGCACCAGCCTCAACCTGAGCGTGGCCGACTGGAACAACCTGGCCGGCGCCAACATCAATCTCAACGCACTGCTGACCCAGCTCAATGGCGGGGTGGTGGTGAGCGATCCCAGCCAGGTGCTCAACGCCAACATCACCCTGGGCCAGCTGCGCGCGGCGATGGTGCAGGTGCTGCAGGCCGACGGCCAGACTGCGGCGGCCAATGTGCTCAACGCACTGCCGCTGGGCGTGGCCGGCACCACCGGCAACATCCGCCTGGCCGACCTGCTGCAGATCGCACTGCCCACCGGGTCGCTGGCCACCGTGCGCCTGAACGTGCTGGACCTGCTCACCGGTGGCGTGCAGCTCTACAACTTCCGCAACGTGCTCACCACGCCCACGCCGATCACGGTCAACACCGCGGCGCTGGGTCTCAACGGTGTCGCCAACGTGCGCCTGTGGCTGCAGGTGATCGAACCGCCGGTCTACACCTGCGGCTCGGTGGGGGCGGCGTTCCACAGTGCGGCGATCCGCATCAAGCTCGACCTGGACCTGGTGCAGGGGCTCAACACCGGCACGCTCAGCGCCGCGCTCAACGGCCTCAACCTGCTGGGGGTGTCGCTGTCCAACACCAGCATCAGCGCCGACGTACTGCACCTGCAGCTGTATGCCGACGTGGCGCGCGCCGAAGGCTCGATCTCGGCGGTGAACCTGGTGGGCAACGCAGTCACCCTGCAGGCGCGGCCGGGCCTGGTGAACCTGTATGTCGGCCAGATCAGCGACGCCACCTTCTTCAACCGCAGCACCGTGCTGACCGAGACGGCACTGACCGCTGCCACGCTGACCTCGCTCAGTGTGAAGGTGCGGGTGGCGGCCAACGTGCTGGGCCTGCTCACCCCGATCGCCGACATCACCGTCCCGCTCACGGTCAGCGTGCGCAGCTTCGCCACCGCCACGCCCGGGCTGCAGAGTGCCAGCTTCACCGGCCCCTACCCACAGACCCGCACGTTGACCGCCGGCACGGTGAGCGCGGCCACGATGGTGTCCACGCTGGTCAACTCACTGAACATCCAGGTCACCAGTGGCAACCCCACCGTGACCCTGCTCGGCGGCATCCCGCTGCCGCTACCGGTGGCGGACCTGGTCAACGGCATCGTCAACACGCTGCTGACGCCCATCCGCTCCGCCGTCAACGTACTGGTCACCCCCGTGCTCACTGCCGTGCTTGGGGGCCTGGTCGACAACCTGCTGGCGCTGCTGGGCATCCGCATCGGCCAGGCGGTGTTCACCGTGGAGGGCATCACCCAGGCCTGCGCGGCGACGCTGCAGCTGGTCAAGGACCTGCAGCCCACCAGCGACACCGGCCGCTTCAACCTGTCCATCACCTACAACGGCAGCACGGTGGGTTCGGCCAGCAACGTGGGCAACAACGGCGCCACCGCGGCGGTGATCACCGTGCCCGGCGGCAGCTACGCGCTGGCCGAAGCGGCCGCCGCCGGCACCACGCTGGCGCGCTACGCCAGCAGCTGGCAATGCACCGACCAGAACAACACCGTGGTGTCCTCCGGCAGCGGTGGCAGCTTCACCCTGCAGGCGCCGGCGATGACCGCCACTGCCGTGACCCTGGTGTGTCGCATCACCAACCGCACGCGCCAGGCCGAACTGTCGATCACCAAGAGCGACGGCAGCGGCACCTACACACCGGGCGGCACCGCGACCTACACGCTGCTGGTGCGCAACGACGGGCCGGACCCGGTCACCAACGCGGTGGTGGCCGACAGCCTGCCCAACGGCATCACCCTGCGTGCCGCCTGGACCTGCAGCGCCAGCACGGGCAGCACGTGTGCGGCGGCCAGTGGCGGTGCGGTGGGCGGCAACGCGGTCAGCGTGGGGGTGAACCTGATCAATGGGGGCCAGGCAACGATCAGCGTGCCGGTCAGCTTCAGCAGCAACCCGGGCGCGTACTAGCACCCGGGCGGTAGCGCAGTGGGCGTGGGGATGACCCCGCGCCGGGGATGGACACGATCACCGCTTCGAGGATGAGCGCATGGCAGCAACCCGCAGGCAGGGCAGGGCACGCAGGGCATCGGCCGGCATCGCGCACGCGGTGGGGCTGTTGGCGTTGCTGCTGTCTCCCACGCTGCTTGCGCAGAGCTACCCGAACCCGCTCAACAACACCGCCACGGTGACCGCGCCGGCCGACGTGGGTGACCCGACCCCGGGCAACAACACCGCCACCGATACCAACGCGCTGGCCCTGCAGGCACAGCTGAGCGTGACCAAGACGTTGCTGAGTGCCAGCCCGGTGGCGGCCGGCGGCGCGGTGCAGTACCGCATCCAGGTGAGCAATGCCGGCCCTTCGGCGGCGCAGGGCGTGGGCGTGGTCGACACCGTGTCGGCGCTGCTCACCAACGTGGCCTGGAGTTGCCAGCCCACCACCGCGGCATCGTCGTGCGCGCAGTCCAGCGGCACCGGCAATGCCATCAACGTGCAGGTCAACGTGGGCGTGGGCGACAGCGTGGTGCTGCTGGTCAACGGCACCGCGCCCAGCGCCACCCCGGCCACGGTGCCGGCCAACAGCGTCTCGCTGGTGCTGCCCACCGGCACCACCGACCCGACCCCGGGCGACAACAGCGCCACCACCCCGGCCGTGCCGGTGCAGGCCAACGCGCTGGTGGCCAACAACGATGTGTTCGCCACGGCGATTTCCTCAGCCACCGGTGGCACGACGCCCACGGTGCTGGCCAATGACACGCTCAACGGTGCGCCGGTGGTCGGCGCCTCCCTGATCATCGCGCTGCAGAACGCGCCGGCGGGATTCACCATCAACAGTGCCGGCGTGATCACAGTGCCGGCCGGCGCCACCGCCGGTGCCACCAGCCTGACCTACCAGATCTGCGAGAACGCATCGCCGACCAACTGCGCCACCGCCACGGCCAGCGTTGTGATCGGCCCGACCGCCGTGAACGACAGCTTCAACGCCACCGGTGGCGCACCGTCGTTCGCCGGCAACGTGGGCAGCAACGACAACGCACCGGCCGGTGCGGTGTTCAGCGCCATCGGCACGCCGCCGGCCGGGCTCACCGTCAACAGCGACGGCACCTTCACCTATGCGCCTGCCGGTGGCATCGCCGCGCCCACGTCGTTCCAGTACCAGGTCTGCCTGCCCGCGCCGAACGGCAGCGTGTGTGCCACCGCCACGGCGGCCATCGTGGTCAATGCCAACGCACTGGTGGCGGTCGACGACACCTTCGCCACGCCGATCCCGGCCGGCACCGGCGGGCTCACCCCGACCGTGCTCACCAACGACACGTTCAATGGCGGTGCCGTGCCGCTGGGCCAGGTGGCGCTGAGCCTGGTGGGCGCGCCGACGGGCTTTGCCATCAATGCCAACGGCACCGTGCAGGTGCCGGCCACCGCCGCGGCCGGTCCGCTGGCGCTGACCTATCGCTTCTGCGAAACCGCCTTGCCGGCCAACTGCGCCACGGCCACGGCCACCCTGGTGGTGAGCCCGGATGCGGTGAACGACACGGTGACCACGCCCGGCGGTGGTCAGCCAGCCACCGGCAGCCTGGCCGGCAACGACAACATCGCCAGCGGTTCCACCTACACCCTGGCCACCGCACCCGCCCGTGGCACGGCCGTGGTCAACGCCGACGGCACCTTCAGCTACACCCCGTCCAACGCCAACACCGGGCCGGATTCGTTCACCTACCAGGTGTGCCTGCCGGCCCCGAACGGCAGCGTGTGCGACACCGCCACGGTCAGCGTGAACGTGCAGGCCAACCAGATCGCCGCCGTCAACGATGTGTTCACTACGCCGCTGTTGCCGGGCGCCACCACCGCGGTGAGCGTGCTGGGCAATGACACCCTCAATGGGGTGGCGGTGCTCCCGGCCTCCGTGCTGCTCACCCTGAGCGGTGCGCCGGCCAACTACAGCGTCAACGCCAACGGGCAGGTGCAGGTGCCGGCCGGTGCGGCGGCCGGCGCGGTGAGCTTCGATTACCAGATCTGCGAGATCGCCACGCCCACCAACTGCGCCACTGCCAGCGTGCAGCTGGTGGTCGCCCCCGATGCGGTGGACGACACGTTCGTGGCCACGGCGGGCATCGCACTGACCGGCTCGGTGGCGGGCAACGACAACGTGGGCGTGGGCGCACAGTACAGCCTGTTGGCCGTGGCCGCGCACGGCACGGTGACGGTCAACGCCGATGGCACCTTCAACTACACCGCGCAGCCGGCCTTTACCGGTCCGGACAGCTTCCGCTACCAGGTGTGCCTGCCGGCGCCGAATGCGGGCGTGTGCGATGCCGCCACCGTGACCGTCAACGTGGGTGCCGCCGTCATCGTGGCTGGCAACGACGACTTCACCGCCGCGCCGCTGACCAGTGCCGGTGGGCTCACCGCCAGCGTGCTGGTCAACGACACCCTCAACGGCGCCGCCATCCTGCCTGCACAGGCCACGCTTTCGCTGATCAATGCACCGCCCGCCGGTTACACACTGACCGCCAACGGCCAGCTGCAGGTGCCGGCCGGCGCGCCGGCCGGGCCGATCAGCCTGACCTACCAGCTGTGCCAGGCCGGCACCGGCAACTGCGCCACCGCGAGCATCGCGGTCGTGATCGCGCCCGACGCGGTGGCCGATGCGTTCACCACCCAGGTGGCGCGCGCGGTCAGCGGCAACGTGGCGGTGAATGACAGTGTCGCTGCGGGCACCACCTATGCCGTGACCGGTGCCACGCCGGCCGGGTTGCTGTTCAACCCCGATGGCAGCTTCACCTACACCCCGCTGCCGCAGTACACCGGCACCACCACGTTCACCTACCAGGCGTGCCTGGCCGCGCCGTTCGCCGGCGTCTGCGATACCGCCACGGTCACCCTCAACGTCAACGCCGGCACGCTGGTGGCCAACGACGATGACTTCCGCGGCGCGATCATCAACCCGACCAGCGGCGGTACCACCAACAGCGTGCTCGGCAACGACACCATCAACGGCGCGGTTCCGCCGGCCCCGGCCGATGTGATCCTGAGCCTGGTGGGCGCACCGGCCGGCTATGTGATCAACAGCAACGGCACGGTGTCCGTCCCCGGTGGCGCGGCCGCCGGTGCGGTCACCTTCTCCTACCAGCTGTGCGAAGCGGCCCTGCCCAGCAACTGCGCCACCGCTGCGGTGCAGTTGCTGCTGGCGCCGGTGGCGGTCAATGACACGGTGAGCACGCAGGTGGGCGTGCCGGTGACCGGCAACGTGGCCGGCAACGACAACGTACCGGCCAACGCCAGCTTCAGCCTGAGCGGCACCGCGCCGGCCGGGCTGGTGTTCAATCCGAACGGCACCTTCACCTACACGCCGCCGGTGGGTACCCAGGGCGCGGTCACCTTCGCCTATCAGGCCTGCCTGCCCTCACCGGACACCGCCGTGTGCGCCGGCGCGTCGGTCACGGTCAACGTCAATGCCGGCACCCTGGTGGCCAACGACGATGACCTGCGTGCCACGCCGATCAATCCTGCCGTGGGCGGCAGCACGGCGTCTGTGCTGGGCAACGACAGCCTCAATGGCACCGTGCCGCCGGCGTCGGCCGATGTGCTGCTCACCCTGGTGGGCGCGCCTTCGGGCTACACGCTGGGCAGCGATGGTGTGCTCGCCGTCGCCAGCGGCGTGCCGGCCGGTGCGGTCACGCTGACCTACCAGCTGTGCGAAGCGGCGCTGCCGGGCAACTGCGATACCGCCCAGATCCGCCTGCTGGTTGCGCCGTTGGCGGCGGCCGATGTGTTCTCCACCCCGGCCGGGCAGCTGTTGGCCGGCAACGTGGGCACCAATGACAACGCACCGGCCGGTGCGGTGTTCCGCGTGCCCGGCGCGGTGCCGGCGGGCCTGCAGTTCGGTGCCGATGGCAGCCTCCAGTACACCCCGCCGGCCAACTTCACCGGCCCGGTCACGTTCACCTATGAGGTCTGCCTGCCCGCGCCCGACAGCGCGCAGTGCAGTACCGCCACGGCCACCATCAACGTCAATGCCGGCACCCTGGTGGCACGCGACGACGACATCAGCGCCACGCCGCTCGCCCCCGGTGGCACCAGTGCCAGCAGCGTGCTGGTCAATGACACGCTCAACGGTGTCACCCCGCCGGCCGCCGCCAGTGTGCTGCTGAGCCTGATCGGTGCGCCGGCCGGGTACGCGCTGGATGGCAACGGCCTGTTGCAGGTGCCCGCTGCCGCGACCAGTGGCGCGGTGGTGCTCACCTACCAGGTCTGCGAAGCGGTGCTGCCCAGCAACTGTGCCAGTGCCACCCTGCGTCTGGTGGTGACGCCGTCGGCCAGCAACGACACCTTCTCCACCGCCGCCGGGCAGCCCCTCAACGGCAGCGTGGGCGACAACGACAACGTGCCGCCGGGCGCACTGTTCAGCGTGGTCGGCCCGGTGCCGGCCGGCTTGACCTTCACCGGGTCGGGGAGCTTCACCTATGTGCCGCCGGTGGGTGTGACCTCGCCGGTGACCTTCGATTACCAGGTCTGCCTGCCGGCGCCGAACGCGGCGCTGTGCGCCACTGCCAGTGCCGCCATCACCCTCACCGTGGGCAGCCTGGCCGCCACGGGCGATGATTTCAGCAGCACCCCGATCAGCCCGGTCAGCGGCGGCAGCACCACCTCGGTGCTGGCCAATGATTCGCTCAACGGCATCACGCCGCCGGCGGTGGCCAACGTGCTGCTGTCGCTGGTGGGTGCACCGGCCGGCCTGGCCATCACCGCCGAAGGCGCGGTGACCGTGGCCGCCGGCACCCCTGCCGGGGTCAAGAATCTCACCTACCAGCTGTGCGAGGCCGCCGCGCCCGGCAACTGCGATACCGCGACGATCCGCCTGGTGGTGGCGCCGTCAGCGCTGGACGATGCGCTGTCCACCGCGGCCGGGCAGGTGCTTACCAGCAGCGTGGCCACCAACGACAACGCGCCGGCCGGTGCGGTCTTCCAGGTGGTGGGCACGGCGCCGGACGGGCTGGTGCTGGCCAGCGATGGCAGCTTGGTCTACACCCCGCCCGTCGGCTTCAGCGGCGCGTCCACCTTCGCCTACACGGTCTGCCTGCCGGCACCCGATGCGGGCGTGTGCGCCACCGCGAACGCAACGCTCAACGTCAACAGCGGCACGCTGGTGGCGGTGGCCGATACCTTCGCCACGCCGATCGCGCCGGGCACGGCGTCGCCCACCGTGCTGGCCAACGACACCCTCAACGCCGCCACGCCGTTGCCGACCGACGTGGTGCTGTCGCTGGTGGGCGCGCCCACCGGCTTTGCGATCGCCGCCGACGGCACCGTCAGCGTGGCCACCGGCACCGCGTCCGGCGCCACCACGCTCACCTACCAGATCTGCGAGGCCGCCGCGTCGGCCAACTGCGCCACCGCCAGCGTGGCCCTGGTGGTCGCCCCGGCACCGGCCAACGACGCCTTCGCCGTGCAGGCCGGGCAGACCCTGAGCGGCAACGTGTCGGGCAACGACAACATGCCGATCGGATCGGTGTACGCGCTGCAGGGCACGCCGCCGGCCGGGGTCACCTTCAACGCCGATGGCAGCTTCACCTATGCACCGCCGGCGGGCACCACCAGCCCGGCCAGCTTCACGTACCAGGCCTGTTTGCCTGCGCCGAACAGCGCCGTGTGCGGCACCGCCACGGCTACGTTGAACATCAACAACGGCCTGCTGGTGGCGACCGATGACAGCTTCGGTGCGATCGCACCGGGTGCCAGCACGCCCAGCGTGCTCGGCAACGATGCGCTCAACGGGGTGACCCCGCCGGCGGCGGCCACGGTGTCGCTGTCGCTGGTGGGCGCACCGGCCGGTTTCACCCTCAACCCCACCGGCACGCTGTCGGTGGCAGCCAGTGCGCCCACCGGCGCCATCGTGCTGGTCTACCAGGTCTGCGAAACCGCGGCGGCCAACAACTGCGCCACGGCCAACATCGCGCTGGTGGTGCGCCCGGTGCCGGTCAACGACGTGATCGCGGTGCAGTCCGGCCAGCCCAACACCGGCAACGTGTCGGGCAACGACAACATGCCGGCCGGCTCCACCTGGAGCGTGGTCGCGCCGCCGCAGGGGCTGGTCTTCAACAGCAACGGCAGCTTCACCTATACGCCGCCGGCCGGCACCCTCGGGCCAGTCACCTTCAGCTACCTGGCCTGCCTGCCGGCGCCGGACGCCGCGGTGTGCGGCACGGCGACCGCCACCTTGAACATCGCGGTGAACGCGGTGGAGGCCAACGACGATACGTTCGCGGCGCCGATCACCGGTGGTTCGGCCACGCCCAGCGTGCTCACCAACGACGCCCTCAACGGGGTCACCCCGCCGGCGTCTGCCGATGTGCAGCTGCTGCTGGTGGGCGCGCCGCCCGGGTTCGTGATCAACAACGACGGCACCGTGCAGGTGCCAGCCGGTGCTGCTGCCGGTGCCACCGTGCTGAACTACCAGCTGTGCGAGGCCGCGTCGCCGACCAACTGCGCCGCCGCCGCGATCCGCTTCGTGATCACCCCGGCACCGCAGATCGATGCATTCGCCGTGCAGGCCGGTGGCACGCTTGCGGGCGTCAGCGTGGCCGCCAACGATGGCATGCCGGCGGGGTCGAGCTGGGCGGTGCAGGGCACCCCGCCGACCGGCCTGCAGTTCAACGCCAATGGCAGCTTCACCTACACCCCGCCGGTGGGCACCACCGGGGCGGTCACCTTCACCTACCAGACCTGTTTGCCCGCGCCCAACGGCGGCGTGTGCGGCCTCGCCACGGCCACGGTGAACGTCAACCTGGGCACGCTGGTGGCCGGCGATGACAGTTTCGTCGGCATCGTGCCGGGCACCGCCACGCCCAGCGTGCTGGCCAACGATGCGCTCAACACGGTGAGCCCGCCGGCAGCGGCGAGCGTGCAGCTGAGCCTGGTCGGTGCGCCGGCCGGCTACGCCATCGCCGCCGATGGCACCATCACCGTGCCCGCCGGCGTCACCTCCGGCCCGGCCACGCTGACCTACCAGATCTGCGAAACCGCCGCGCCGTCCAACTGCGATACCGCCACGGTGTCGCTGGTGATCAGCCCGGCCGCGCAGAACGACGCGTATGCGGTGCAGGCCGGCGGCTCCATCAGCAACGGCAACGTGGCCGCCAACGACAACCTGCCGGCAGGCTCGACCTGGGCGCTGCAGGGCGCCACGCCGGCCGGGCTGACCTTCAACGCCGATGGCACCTTCACCTACACCCCGCCGATCGGTACCCCCAGCCCGGTGGTCTTCACCTACCAGGCATGCCTGTCGGCGCCGAACGCCGCGCTGTGCAGCACCGCTACCGTCACCCTCAACATCAGCAACGGCACCCTGGTGGCGGTGGACGACACCCTCAGCGGCGTCGCCGCAGGCGGCACCACCAGCGTCAGCGTGCTGGCCAACGACACGCTCAATGCGGTGAGCCCGCCGCTGCCGGCCAGCGTTGTACTGAGCCTGGTCGGTGCGCCGGCCGGTTACACCCTCAATGCCGACGGCACCCTGAGCGTGGGCAGCACCGTGACATCGGGCACCACCACGCTCACCTACCAGATCTGCGAAGCCGCCGCGCCGACCAACTGCGATACCGCCAGCATCACCGTCATCGTCAGCCCCACGCCGCTGAACGATGCCTTCTCGGTGCAGGCCGGGCAGACGTTGAGCAACAGCGTGGCGACCAACGACAACCTGCCGGCGGGGTCGACCTTCACCGTGCAGGGCACCGTGCCGGCCGGGCTGACCTTCAACCCCGACGGGTCGTTCACCTACGCCCCGCTGCCCGGCACGCCGAGCCCGGTGAGCTTCACCTACCAGGCCTGCCTGCCGGCACCGAACGCGTTGTGCGCCACCGCCAGCGTCACCTTCAACATCGCCACCGGCACGCTGCTGGCCGGCAACGACACGCTCAGCGGCGTCGCACCGGGCACCCCCTCGGCGGCCAGCGTGCTGGCCAACGACAGCCTCAACGGGGTGTCGCCGCCGGCCGCGGCCAACGTGCTGCTGACCCTGGTCGGTGCACCGGCAGGCTTTGCGATCACGCCCACCGGCACGATCACCGTGGCGACCGGCGTCAGCGCTGGCCCGACCACGCTCACCTACCAGATCTGCGAAGCCGCCGCGCCGGGCAACTGCGCTACCGCCAGCGTTACCGTCATTGTCAGCCCGACCCCGCAGAACGACGCGTTCTCGGTGCAGGCCGGGCAGACGCTGAGCAACAGCGTGGCCACCAACGACAGCATGCCGGCCGGCTCCACCTGGGCCGTGCAGGGCATGCCGCCGCCGGGCCTGACCTTCAACCCCGATGGCAGCTTCACCTATGCGCCGCCGGCCGGTGCGGTGTCGCCGGTGGGCTTCACCTACCAGACCTGCCTGCCGGCGCCGAACGGCAGCCTGTGTGCCACCGCCACGGTGGCGCTGAACATCAACAACGGCACCCTGAGCGCAGGCGATGACACGCTGGTCGGTGTGTTGCCCGGCGCCACCACCGGCACCAGCGTGCTGGCCAACGACAGCCTCAACGGTGTGTCGCCGCCGGCCGCGGGCGATGTGCTGTTGAGCCTGGTGGGTGCGCCGGGTGGCTTCACGCTCAACCCCGACGGCACCCTCACCGTGGGCAGCGGCGTGGGCTCCGGGCCGACCACCATCACCTACCAGATCTGCGAAGCAGCCGCGCCGTCCAACTGCGATACCGCCAGCGTCACCGTGGTGGTCACCCCGGCGCCGCAGGACGACGCCTACGCCGTGCAGGCTGGGCAGACCCTGTCCAACACCGTGGCCGCCAACGACAACACGCCACCCGGTGCGCAGTTCACGCTGCAGGACACCGCGCCGGCCGGCCTGACGTTCAACGCCAACGGCAGCTTCACCTACACCCCTCCGATCGGCGTGGTCGGCCCGGTCAGCGTGGCCTACCAGGTCTGCCTGCCGGCGCCGAATGCCAGCCTCTGCGGACGCGCCATCGTCACCATCAACATCAACAACGGCCAGCTGGTGGCCGGCGATGACACGTTCACCGGCGTGGCCCCGGGCAGCACTTCCGGGCCCAGCGTGCTCGCCAACGACAGCCTCAACGGGGTGTCGCCGCCGGCCGCGGGCGACGTGCTGCTGAGCCTAGTCGGTGCGCCGGCGGGCTTCAGCATCGGCACCGACGGCAGGATCAGCGTGTCCACCGGCGTTACGTCCGGTGCAACCGCGCTCACGTACCAGATCTGCGAAGCCGCCGCGCCCGCCAACTGCGACACCGCCAGCGTCACCGTGGTGGTCAGCCCGGCCCCGCAGAACGATGCGTACTCGGTACCGGTCGGGCAGACGCTGGCGAATACCGTAGCGAGCAACGACAACATGCCGGCCGCGGCGGTCTATACCGTGCTGGGCCCGGCACCGGCCGGCCTGACCCTGGCCAGCACCGGTGCGTTCACCTACACCCCGCCGGGCGGCACGCCCAGCCCGGTCAGCTTCACCTACCAGGCCTGCCTGCCGGCGCCGTATGCGGCCAGCTGCGGCACCGCCACGGTCACCATCAACATCAACAACGGCACGCTGGTGGCCGGCGATGATGTGCTCACCGATGTGCTGCCGGGTGCCACCTCGTCGGCCAGCGTGCTCGCCAACGACCGCCTCAACGGGGTCAGCCCGCCGCCGCCCGGCGACGTGATCCTGAGCCTGGTGGGCGCGCCGGCCGGCATCACCATCAACCCCGATGGCACGATCGGCGTGGGTACCGGCGTTGCCTCCGGCGCCACCCTCATCACCTACCAGGTCTGCGAAGCGGCCGCACCGGCCAACTGCACCACCGCCGGCGTCACCCTGGTGATCACCCCGGCCCCGCAGAACGACAGCGTCACCGCCCCGGCCGGGCGCCCGACCCTTGGCAACGTGTCGTCCAACGACAACACGCCGCCCGGCGCGCTCTACACCCTCACCAGCGGCGCGGTGGCCGGGTTGGTGTTCAACGCCGATGGCAGCTTCAGCTACACGCCGCCGTCGGGCACCACCGGGCCGGTGATCTTCACCTACCAGGTCTGCCTGCCGGCGCCGTACAGCGCGCAGTGCGGCACGGCCAGCGTCACGCTCACGCTGTCCGGGTCGGCCAACGTGGTGCTGTCGGTCAACGACGATTTCACCGCTACGCCGGTGGACCCGTCGGTGGGCGGCACCATCGCGCGCTCGGTGCTGGACAACGACAGCTTCAACAACGTGTCGCCGCCGCCGGTGGGCAGCGTGGTGGCCAGCCTCACCGGCAGCACGCCGGGCTACACCATGAACAACCAGGGCCAGATCATGGTGGCCGCCGGCGTGCAGCCGGGCCAGGTGCAGCTGGCCTACCAGCTGTGCGAGAACGGCGTGCCGACCAACTGCACCACCGCCATCGCCACGGTGCTGGTGCAGGGGCCGGTGGGTGCGCTGCTGGCGGTGGACGACAGCGCGGGTCCGATCGGGCCGGCCGGGCAGGCACGCGTGGTGAATGTGTTTACCAACGACACTTTCAACACCGCGCCGCTGGACCCGGCCCAGGTGAGCTTCGCGCCGGTGGCCACCAATGCGCTGACCTTCAGCGCGGACGGCTGGGTGGACGTGGCCGCCGGGCTGGCACCGGGCAGCTACAGCACCACCTACACCCTGTGCCTGCTCAACCAGCCCACCGTGTGCGACACCGGCACGGTGAGCGTGACCGTCATCGCCGCCGCGCCCGGCGTGGATGCCGAGGATGACCAGGTGCAGGTGCCGCAGGACGGCGTGATCGAAATCGACGTGCTGGGCAACGACCGCGTCAACGGCACGCCGATCGATCCGGATACGGTGACGGTGACCATCACCGCGCCGCCGCCGTATGGCACGGCCACGGTGCTGCCGCGCGCGCGTATCCGCTTTGCCGCGTTGACCAACTTCGCCGGCGTGCAGGCCTTCGACTACCAGGTGTGCGACGTGGCCGACCCGGCCATGTGCGCCACCGCCACGGTCACCGTGACCGTGGAGCCGAACGTGCTCACCCTGGTGGACGACGCGATCACGGTGAACAGCACGGCGCCCGTGCAGATCGACGTGCTGGCCAACGACAGCGCCCGCAGTGCACCGCTGGACCCGGCCTCGCTGCAGGTGGTGACCGCACCGGCCCATGGCAGCGCGCAGTGCGCCAATGGCCTGTGCAGCTACACGCCCGCCGCAGGCTTCGCCGGCACCGACAGCTTCCGTTACCGGGTCTGCGATGTGTCCATTCCCACCGCGCTGTGCGCCGACGCCAACGTGGCCGTCACCGTGGCCGGCCAGCAGGCCGTGCTGCGCCTGACCAAGGTGGCGGCCAAGCGCAGTGCGCAGATCGGTGACCTGGTGCGGTACACGGTGACCATCGACAACGTGGGCGAGGTGGATGCCAACGGCGCCACCCTGCTGGACACGCTGCCGCCGGGCTTCACCTTCGTCCGCGGTGGCTTCGCGGTACAGGACGCCGACAACGATGCACGTACCAGCGGCGTGCAGCCGCTGCGCATCGACGGCATCGACATCCCGGTGGGCGAGCGCGCCACGGTGGTGTACTACCTGCGCGTCGGCGCAGGCACCGGCACCGGTGTGCACACCAACCGCATCACCGCCATCGATGGCGAGAACCGCAGCATCGGCAACGTGGCCTCGGCCGACGTGGACATCACCACCGATCCGCTGCTCGACGAGAGCCTGATCATCGGCAGCGTGTTCGACGACCGCAACGGCAACGGCGTGCAGGATCCGGGCGAGCGGGGCATCCCGGGCGTGCGCGTGGCAGCGGTGGAAGGCCTGCTGATGGAGACCGATGCCTTCGGCCGCTATCACCTGGTGGGCATCCCGGGCGGCCAGGCGCGCGGGCGCAATTTCATCCTCAAGGTGGATCCGTCCACCCTGCCCAGCGGGGCGCGCTTCACCACGCCCAACCCGCTGGTACGGCGGATCACGCCCGGGCTGCCGGCCCGCTTCGACTTCGGCGTGCGCATGCCCGATGGCGCGCTGAGTAGCGCATCGCCCGGCGACGCGACGGCGCCCCGGCCGGTCCGGATCGACCTGGGCGACGCCTTGTTCGCGCCCGGCAGCGCACGCCTGGACGCCAGCCGCGACGCCGTGCTGGACAAGGCGGCACAGGCGCTGGTGACGCGCGGCGGCGGCCGTGTGCTGCTCACCGCGGCCCCGGGCCAGGAGGCGCTGGCCCGGCTGCGTGCTCAGGCGGTGCAGACGGCGCTGGCCACGCGCGTGCCGGCAGCGATTGCAGCCGCCAGCCACATCGAGGTCGTGGGCGGCGACGGCAGCACGCTGCACCGGCTGCGGCTGGACGATCCACCCGAGCCTCCTCCCGGCGCGGACCGCACCAACCGGGAGGGGCGTTGACCCATGGATATCACCCTGAGCAGACCCTCGACCTGGACCGCGATTCTTCTTCGCCGTGCGCCGCTTGCGCTGGGCACGGCGCTGTTGCTGGCCACCGTGCCGGCCATCGCCCAGACGGCGTTGCCGTCCACTGCACCGGATGCGATCCGCTGCCAGGACGACAGCTGCCGCAGCGACGACGGCCTGTTGCTGCGCATCGGCGATGACGATGCGGCGGTGCTGCCGTTGCCCGGCCGCGTCGATCCGCGCGCGGCCACTGCGGTACCACTGGCACCGGCCACCACGCCGGATGTCGCCGGCCCCGGCGGCCAGTTCATGGCCGAACTGCCCAACGGCGGCGTGGTGTGGGCCACCGAAGACCCCACCATGGTGCCGCCCAGCCTGAGCGTACAGGCGGCGGCCACGGTGCCGTTCGAGAACGGCCGGGTGACTCGCCCGCTGCGCTTCCACAGCTACAACAACTACGCCTCCTTCATCCAGAAGCTGGAGGTAACGCTGTACCGCGGCACCGACACCGACCTGGTCACCCCGCTGGCGCGGATCCCGCTGCCGGCCGATTACGTGGGCGACGCCGAATGGGATGGCACGCTGCCGGAACAGATCAAGCTGCGCACCGGCGATGACCTGATCTATGTGGCGCGCGCCTACGGTGCCGGCGGCGCGTTCGATGAGACCCGCATCCAGCGCATCCAGCTGGTGACCCCGGCCGACTTCGACCGCGGCCTGCAGGTGACCCGCGAGAACGTGCAGAAAACGCTGGGCCAGGCGCTCGACGGCGACAGCGCGCAGGACCTGCAGGTCAGCAACAGCATCTACGGGCAGAGCACGCTACGCCTGCAGAACATTCCCATCCACGGCTCACGCGTGCGCCTGTATGGGCGCAACCTGGAACCCAACAGCCGGGTGCGCATCAATGGCCAGGACTTCCCGGTGGACCTGGAGCAGAAGTTCGCCGCCGAGTTCCTGGAGCCGGTGGGCCAGCACCGCTACGACGTCAGCGTGGAAGCGCGCGATGCCCCTTCGGCGCAACGCCAGCTGGACGTGGACGTGACCGGTCGCTACCTGTTCCTGGTGGCCATCGCCGATGTGACGCTGTCCAGGAACAGCGCCAGCGGCAACGTACAGCCGCTGGCCGCCGACGACCGCGACACCGATGGCTTCCTCAGCGACGGCCGGTTGGCCTTCTATCTGAAGGGCAAGATGCGCGGCAAGTACCTGGTGACCGCACAGGCCGATACCCAGGACCGCGAGCTGAAGTACCTGTTCCGCGACTTCACCCAGGCCGATGCACAGGACGTGTTCCGTCGCCTCGACCCGGACCTGTACTACCCGGTGTACGGCGACGATTCCACCACCTACCGCGACGTGGATACGCAGGGCCGCTTGTACCTGCGCGTGGACTGGGACCAGAGCCAGGCACTGTGGGGCAACTACGCCACCGGCATCACCGGGACCGAGTACGGCCAGTACGTGCGTTCGCTGTACGGCGGCGCGTTGAACTGGCGCTCGCTGGAGGCCACGCCGCTGGGCGAGGCGCGTTCGCAGTTGAAGGTGTTCGGCTCCGAAGCGCAGTCGGCACCGGGGCACAGCGAATTCCTCGGCACCGGCGGCAGCCTGTACTACCTGCGCCACACCGACGTGCTGCCCGGCTCGGAGCAGGTGGTGCTGGAAGTGCGCGACCGCACCACCGGGCGCACCGAGACCCGCGCCACCCTGCAGGAGGGCGTGGACTATGAGATCGACGACCTGCAGGGCCGCCTGATCCTGACCCGGCCGCTGGCCCAGCTCACCCGCGAGAACGTCCGCAGCATCACCCGTGACATGCCGCTGGACGGCTACGACCAGCTGCTACTGGTGGATTACGAATACGTGCCGCTGGGCTTCAGCAGCGATGACGTCACCTACGGTGCGCGCGGCCGCCAGTGGATCGGCGACCACGTGGCGATCGGCGGCACCTGGATCGACGAAAACCGCAGCGGCGAAAACTACAGCCTCAAGGGCGCCGACCTGACCCTGCAGGCCGGGCGCGGTACCTACCTGAAAGTGGAACAGACCCGCACCGATGCCACGGCCGCACCGGTCTTCTATTCCGACAACGGCGGCCTGAGTTTCATCCGGCGCAACCCGTACGAAGGGCGGCGCTCGGGCACGGCCAGCGCGGTGGAAGCGCGTGCCAACCTGCGCGAGCTGGGCTGGACCGCACAGGACTGGAGCGTGGGCGCGTGGTGGCGCGACGTGGACGCCGGCTTCTCGGTGGCCCGCCAGGACACCGGCCAGCCGATCCAGGAGTACGGCGCGGAGTTCCTGGGCTACCTCACCGACGACTTCAGCCTGTACGGCCGCCACACCCGCACCGAGCAGGGTGAGCTGGCCCTGGAGCAGAGCCAGCTCACCGCCGAGTGGCGGCTGGGCAACGACGGCCAGCTCACCGGTGAACTGCGCCGCGTGCGCGAGGAACAGGCACTGCAGGACGTGTCGGCGATGCTGGCCGCAATCGGCTACCGGCAGCGCTTCGGGTCGTCGTGGGAGCTGTACGGCACCGGTCAGGTGACCCTGGACGATGACGGCGGCGCGTACGAGAAGAACGACCTGCTCACCCTGGGCGCGCGCTACCTGTTCGGCGACCGCAGCAGCGTGGGCGCCGAAGTCAGCGGCGGCAGCCGCGGCAACGGGGCCAAGGTGGACGCCGAGTACCGCATGGCGCCGGACCATAGCCTGTACGGCAGTTACAGCTACAGCACCGACCGCACCGGCACCGACCCGCTGTTCGACACCGGCCTGCAGAGCGGCTGGACGCTGGGCCAGCGCTGGCGCCTGAGCAACCAGGTCAACGTCTACAACGAAAGCCAGTACCTCAAGGACCGCCGTCAGGACAGCGCCGGGCTGGTGCACACCTTCGGCATGGACTTCTATCCCGCGCAGGGCTGGAACCTGGGCTTCACCGTGATGGACGGCGAACTGGAGTCCACCGTGGGCCGTATCGACCGCCGCGCGTACAGCGTCAGCGGCGGCCGCACCGACGCGGTGGCGCAGTGGAACAGCAAGCTGGAGTACCGCCGCGACAGCGGTGCCGAGCAGCGCGAGCAGTGGGTGACCACCAACCGCCTGCTGTACAAGCTCAACGAAGACTGGCGCTTTGCGTTGCGCGCCAACTACGCCGACACCGACGACCGCATCAACCCGGTGGCCGACGCCAAGCTGGTGGAGACCAACATGGGCTTCGCCTGGCGTCCGCACGACGCCACCGGCTGGGCAGGCTTCGGCAAGTTCACGTATCTCTACGACGTGGCCTCGCTGGGCCAGGAAGGCGGCAACCTCTACGACCAGCGCTCGCAGGTGCTGTCGCTGGAGGGCATCCGCCAGCTGGGCGCGCGCTGGGAAGTGGCGGCCAAACTCGCCTCACGCTGGGGCGACTACCGAACCGGCCGCGGCGAAGGCGCCTGGCTGGACAGCCGCGCCGACTTCGCCGCCCTGCAGCTGCGCTACCGCCTGTTCGAGAAGTGGGAAGGGCTGGCCGAGCACCGCTGGCTGAAGGTCCGCGACGGCGGCGTCCGCAAGGGCTGGCTGCTGGGCGTGGACCGCCGGGTGGGGGAGAACTTCAAGGTCGGGGTGGGCTACAACTTCACCGAGTTCAGCGATGACATGACCGAGCTGAAGTATGACCAGAAGGGGTTTTTCTTGAATATGGCGGGGTATTACTAGGCTTCGTCATTGTCTGGCCTGCCACGCATTGGTCTTCGTCATTGTCTGGCCTGCCACGCATGGCGTGGCACTACCGGAGATGGCGGCTTCGGCGGTCGGCTTCGGCGCGCGCGCGTAGAGCCGGGCTCTGCCCGGCTTTGGGGCCACCGCCCCCCGATCCATCGCTCCCCTCACTGGGCGGCTCCGCACCCGGCCCGTCGGGCTGAATGCCTGCCAACACTTTCGGCCTGAATGGGGGCGGGGAACGGGCCGTTCAGCAGAAATCGACGCTTCTGCGCCGCATTTACCCTATCAAATGATTGATTTGAATGGGTTTTATGTATTTTCCCGGCCCTCTCGCCACTGTCATCATTTCGCGGTACGTTATCCAGGTAATCAGTGCCATCGTTGCATGAACAGAACGCTGGAACTTCTTTCCCCTTTAGCAGTCCAAGTTTCAGACTGCTAAGATGAGCCCTATGAGCCAGAACACGTCTACTGCCCTTGTGGCAAACAATCTCCCGATTCCCAGTGCGCTCGGTTCGCTGGACGCCTACATCGGTGCCGTGCACCAGATCCCGGTGCTGTCGGTCGATGACGAGCAGGACCTGGCCCGCCGCTTCCGCGACGAGCTGGACCTGGACGCCGCGCGCGAGCTGGTCCATTCCCACCTGCGCTTCGTGGTGCACGTGGCTCGTGGCTACAACGGCTACGGCCTCGCCTTGGGCGACCTGATCCAGGAAGGCAACATCGGCCTGATGAAGGCGGTGAAGCGCTTCGACCCGGACATGGGCGTACGCCTGGTGTCGTTCGCAGTGCATTGGATCCGTGCGGAAATGCACGAGTTCATCCTGAAGAACTGGCGCATCGTGAAGGTCGCCACCACCAAGGCGCAGCGCAAGCTGTTCTTCAACCTGCGCAAGTCCAAGACCCGTCTGGGCTGGATGAACGCGGCCGAAGTGCGCGCGGTGGCCAAGGACCTGAACGTCTCCGAACGTGAAGTGCTTGAAATGGAATCGCGCCTGTCCGGCCGCGACATCGGTTTCGATGCGCCCAGCGACGAAGACAACGAAAACGCCCCGCCGTCGCCGGCTGCGTACCTGGTGGCCGACGCGGAAGATCCGTCGATGGCCTACGAGCGCGCCGACAGCGAAGACAACAAGCTGCAGCTGCTGCGCGAAGGCATGGCCGAGCTGGATGCGCGTTCGCGCGACATCATCCGCCGTCGCTGGCTGGACGCGGACAGCAAGGTCACCCTGCAGGAACTGGCCGACGAGTACGGCGTGTCGGCCGAGCGCATCCGCCAGGTCGAAGCGAACGCGCTGAAGAAGATGAAGGCGCTGTTTACCGCGTAATGCGGGGCAGCGTTGAGGTGATGAAAGGCCCGGCACTGCCGGGCCTTTTCTTTTCCGGAAGCGTCGGTCCTGTAACGCAACGGCCCGGCAATGCCGGGCCGCTGGTGTCACACGCTCCACGCCATGCGTGGATCAGCGCGGCCTCATTTCTCCCGCGCGATCGCCCGCCAGCCGATGTCGGTGCGGTGGAACTCGTTGTCCCAGGTCACCTTCGCCACGCCCGCATACGCGTTGGCCTGCGCATCGCCCACGCTGTCGCCCAGCGCCGCCACGCACAGCACCCGGCCGCCCGCGCTCACTACCTGGCCCTGCGCGTCCAGCGCCGTGCCCGCATGGAACACCTTGGCCGTGGCCGGCACCGTGTCCAGCCCATGGATCACGTCGCCGCTGATCGGCGTTTCCGGGTAGGGCGCCGCCGCCATCACCACGCCCAGCGACGGGCGCGGATCCCACTGTGCCTCTACCTCGTGCAGGCGTGCGTCGATTGCCGCCTGCACCAGTTCCACCAGGTCCGACTGCAGGCGCAACATCACCGGCTGCGTTTCCGGGTCGCCGAACCGCACGTTGAACTCGATCACCTTCGGCGCGCCATTGGCATCGATCATCAGCCCGGCATAGAGGAAACCGGTGAACGGAATGCCGTCGGCGATCATGCCCTGCACGGTCGGGTTGACCACCTCGCGCATCACGCGGGCATGCACCTCATCGGTGACCACCGGGGCCGGCGAGTACGCGCCCATGCCGCCGGTGTTCGGGCCGGTGTCGCCGTCGCCCACGCGCTTGTAGTCCTGCGAGGTCGCCATCGGCAACGCGGTGGTGCCGTCCACCATGGAAATGAAACTGGCTTCTTCGCCGTCGAGGAACTCCTCGATCACCACGCGCGCGCCGGCGTCGCCGAACGCATTGCCCGACAGCATGTCGCGCACCGCGTCTTCGGCCTCGGCCAGGGTCATCGCCACGATCACCCCCTTGCCCGCGGCCAGGCCGTCGGCCTTGACCACGATCGGCGCGCCCTTCTCGCGGATGTAGGCCAGCGCCGGCTCGATCTCGGTGTGCACCGCATAGAACGCGGTCGGGATGTTGTGGCGGGCCAGGAAGTCCTTGGCGTACGCCTTGCTGCCTTCCAGCTGCGCGGCGGCGGCGGTCGGCCCGAAGATGCGGTGCCCGGCGGCACGGAAACGGTCCACCACGCCGGCCACCAGCGGCACTTCCGGGCCGACCACGGTCAGGCCGATGCCTTCGGCAGCCACCAGGGCCAGCAGCCCGTCCAGGTCGGTGACCTTGACCGGCACGTTGCGGCACTTGGCTTCGGTCGCGGTACCGGCGTTGCCGGGTGCCACGATCACTTCCTCCACCGTCGCGGACTGGGCCAGCTTCCAGGCCAGGGCGTGTTCACGGCCGCCGGCGCCGATGACCAGGATCTTCAATGCAGTTCTCGCGTGTGGGGGCAGACCCGCGATTTTACGCGGTGTCGGCCGGCCCTGCATGGGCGTGGCCGCCCGACCGGGCCACCTGGTGCAGCGGCGCCCGGTTATTCGGCGCAGCCCGCGCGCTGCAGTTCCGCCGGCACCGCGTAGCGGCGCGCGCCCGCATCGAACGCCACCAGGTCGTAGCTGTGCGCCGGCCCGGCGCAGTCCTGCCCGCGGCTGCGCACGGTCAGCGGCCAGTAGCCTTCCACCGCGTCGGCGGTGCCCACCGCAATGCTGAAGTCGACATTGAACGGGGTGTCATCGCAGCCCTTGCCTGCGTCGCCGCAGGCCCGGGCAGCGCTGTTGTCGATGTGTTCGCGCAGCAGCGCCACCTCGCGCAGGCGGTTGGCATGCACGGCCACATAGGTGCGCGAGGCGAGGGTGACGCCCCGCTGGATCTGGCCATGGGTGATGCGGAACGCGTGGCGGTGCGGGCCAAGCTGCTCGAGCTCGACCGTGCCCGGCGCGCCCCTGCGACCGTACTGGCCCTGCAGGCGCTGGGCGATGACCAGCAGCGGTGCTTCGGTGGCGCCAACGGCCGGACCATCGCGCAGCACGTACAGGTCCAGCCGACCCGGTTCCACGCTGGCGGCGGCGTCCAAGGTCTGGCAGACCGCCAGCAGCGTCTGCACCTGCCCATCGGTATCGCGCGTGTCGCGAGCACACACGCTGCGCGTGACCGGGCGCAGCGCCTCCACCTCGGTGTCGTCCCACTGGTCCTGCCACGGCGCGTCCAGCCGGGCGTTGTCGCCATAGCGCGCATGCAGGAAGCCCAGCAGGCGCTGATCGGCGGTGCCGCTGACCTCCAACGTATCTTCCACCTGCGCGGTGCTGTCGAGCACGCGGCGTGGCTTGCCGGCGTCGGAAGAGGGCGTGGCATCGCCGCACCCGGCGAGCAGGAGGAGCAATGCGGCGGCCAGTGCGAACGGGCGCAGGCAGGGAGAAACGCTGCAGGTCATGACCGACCCCTGTCCTTCTTCCCTGTCACGGCAAGACGTTTGGCTTCCGCTTGCAGTTGATGCAGGTCATTGTCCGCTTCGGACTCGGCAAGCAAGGCAGCCACTGAGCGTCTGCGGGCATCGAATGATGCATATCGGGCAGAGATTTCTTCTTCCATCTGCAGGTGTGAAACCTTTCCAGCGTCGCCAAGAATCGCACGCTCATTGAAGTCCAGGAATCGATCTGTCTGCTTGATCCAATCTGCCATTCGAGTTTCGACGCGCCGCTCGGCGCGGTCTTCAGCGAAATCCAGGAACATGGTGACTAGGCGATTGAGCTGATCAAGTTCATGTTGATCTAGATAGTTCTTGGACACCAGCGCGTCCGCCTTGCGCGGTTGGCCCCCAACCCAATGCGTCAAGCCCATGTGGGCCGCATCTGGATCCGCCCGCTGCAGTATCAGCTGAGCTGCCGTTCGACCGGTAACCGCGTACACCAGTTTGTTCTGAATGGTGGCGAAGAAGGTCCGGGCGGTTTCTGCAGTGCCGTCGTAGTCGCTGCTGCTGGCTTTGAAAAGATCGCGAAGCGTCAGGTAGAACCGCTTCTCCGAACTTCGAATATCGCGGATTCGGAGTAGCAGGTCATTGAAATAGTCCGCGCGTTCGGCATCCTTCAGCCGTTGATCGTTGAGAAGGAAGCCCTTCACCAGATAGTCGGCCAGGACCGAACCTGCCCATCGTCGGAACTGGACGCCTCGCGGAGAGCGCACCTTGAAGCCTACGGCCATGATCAGCTCCAGGCGGTAAGTCTTCACATTCCGGCGGACCTCGCGGCTTCCTTCCTGCCGAACCTGTAAGTAATCCTTACAGGTTGCCTCTTCTTCGACCTCGCCGTCGGCGTAGACGCTTCGAACATGCTGGGTAATGTTCTGTGGTGTGGTATCGAACAGCGTCGCCATCTCAGCCTGGGTCAGCCAGACGGTACCGTCTGCTGCTCGCAGGTGAACATCGGTACGCCCGTCGTCCGTGCGGTAAAGGATCAGTTCGCCGGTGCTAGTGGTCATCTGCTCACCTTGGCCTTTGTGCGGGATCTGCACTCTGATCACTGTCACAAGATTACAGATTACCCGTGGAAATGACGCGCTCCCCGGCGGCGCAGCCCCATCACTCGCACCCTTCCCGGTTCAAGACATCCGGGAAGGTGTAGGTCCAGGTTTTCGCGTCCAGCGTGAAGCGATGCTCGCGCCGCACCTGGGTCGCGCCACAGCCCACGCCGGTTTCCTCGATCACCAGCGGCCACTGCCGTGCGGCCGGGTCGCGGCTGTCGAAGGTAAGGGTGAAATCGAGATCGAACAGGCGCGTCCTGCAGTCCGGTTCGGCGTCGGCAGCATCGCAGTCGTAGGCACCGCTGTTGTCGATGTGGCTGCGCACGCCACCGGCCTCCACCAGCCCGTTCGGGCCGGGCAGCACCAGCGTCTGGGTGATCAGCGAATAGCCCTGGCCGAACCAGCCATGTTCGATGCGGAACCCGTAGAAGTCGCTGCCGGCGCGGATGATCTGCACCGTGCCGGGCTGGCCCTGGCTGCCGAAGTTCTGGCCGGTCAGTTCGGCGGCCACGGCGAAGCGGTCGCCCTCGGGGCGCAGCACGAAGAAGTCGATCGCGCCCGGGTCCGGGTGCGCGCCGTCCAGCGGCCAGCCGCAGACGGCCAGCAGCTGCTGCCAGCTGTCGCCGGTCACCACCGGTTGTTCGGCGCATACGCGCCAGTCGGTGGGGCGGGTGTCGCCGTCCTGGCTCCAGCTGCCCCGCCAGGTGCCGCCCAGTTTGGCGGTCTTGCCGTAGCGTTCGCTCAGGAAGGCCTGCAGCCGCGCGGTGCGGCTGACGTGGGCCACCGGTGCGGCAGGCGTCTGCGCCGCAACGGGGGCGGCCGGGGCCGCCGGTTCACTGGCCGGGGTGCAACCGACCAGCGCGGCCGCACTGGCAATGGCCAGCGTGGCGAGGGTCTTCATGTGCTGCGGGGACATCCGTGTCGCTCCAGGGGTCAGTGGCGGAAGTGGCGCACGCCGGTGAACACCATGGCCAGGCCGTGTTCGTCGGCGGCGGCGATCACTTCGTTGTCGCGCATCGAGCCGCCCGGCTGGATCACCGCCTTGATGCCGGCCGCAGCCGCGGCATCGATGCCATCGCGGAACGGGAAGAACGCATCGGAGGCCATCACCGAGCCTTCCACCACCAGGTTCGCGTCAGCGGCCTTGATGCCGGCGATGCGCGCCGAGTACACCCGGCTCATCTGCCCGGCACCCACGCCGATGGTGCGGTTGTCTTTCGCATACACGATGGCGTTGGACTTCACGAACTTGGCCACCTTCCAGGCAAACAGCAGGTCGGCGAACTGCTTGTCGGTGGGGGCCAGCTTGCTCACCACGGTCAGTTCGTCGCGCGCCATGCCACGGTTGTCCGCGCTCTGGATCAGCAGGCCCGAGCCCACGCGCTTGGTGTCGTAGTTGTTGCGGCCCTGCCCATGCGGAATGCGCAGCACGCGCACGTTGGCCTTCTTCTGCGCGTATTCCAGCGCCGCCGGTTCGTAGTCCGGGGCGATCAGCACTTCAACGAACTGGCGGTCCAGGATCACCTTGGCGGTGGCGGCATCCAGCGGCTGGTTGAAGGCGATGATGCCGCCGAAGGCGCTGGTCGGGTCGGTGGCGTAGGCCAGCTCGTAGGCATCGCCGTTGCCGGCACCCACCGCCACGCCGCACGGGTTGGCATGCTTGACGATCACGCAGGCCGGCGCGTCGAACTGGCGCACGCATTCCCATGCCGCATCGGCATCGGCCAGATTGTTGTAGCTCAGCTCCTTGCCCTGCAGCTGCTGGAAGGTGGCCAGCGTGCCCGGCACCGGGTACAGGTCGCGGTAGAACGCGCCGCTCTGGTGCGGGTTCTCGCCGTAGCGCAGGTCCATCACCTTCACGAAGCTGGAATTCATCTGCGCCGGGAATTCGCTGCGCACCGGCACCGCCGCATCACGGGCGGCAACGGCCGACAGGTAGTTGCTGATCGCCGCGTCGTACTGGGCCACGCGGTTGAACGCGGCCACCGAGAAGGCAAAGCGCTTGGCGGCCGAGAGCTGGCCGTCGTTGGCGTCCAGTTCGGCCAGCAGCTCGGCGTACTGCGACGGGTCGGTGGCCACGGCCACGCGCGCGAAATTCTTGGCGGCCGAGCGCAGCATCGCCGGGCCGCCGATGTCGATGTTCTCCACCGCGTCGTCCAGCGTGCAGTCGGCCTTGGCGGTGACCGACTCGAACGGGTACAGGTTCAGCACCAGCAGGTCGATCGCGCCGATGCCGTGTTCGGCCATCACTGCTTCGTCCAGCCCGGCGCGGCCCAGCAGGCCGCCGTGCACCAGCGGGTGCAGGGTCTTGACCCGGCCGTCCATCATTTCCGGGAAGCCGGTGACGTCGGACACGTCCTTGACCGCCAGGCCGGCGTCGCGGATCGCCTTGGCGGTGCCGCCGGTGGACAGCAGCTCCACGTTGCGCGCCGCCAGGGCGCGGGCCAGGTCGATCAGACCGGTTTTGTCGGAGACGGACAGGAGGGCCCGACGAACGGGCAACAGATCAGCAGTCATGGGGACAGGGCAATCGGCAGCGGAGCGGGGCCGATATTGTAGGCGGTGGGGGCCGGTGGCGGGCGCCGCCCGGCCGATATTGCCCCCGGCTGCCGCATCCGGCACACCGGCCAGGCCCCGCAGGCGGGCGGCGCTGGGGTAGGCTGCGCGCTCTGCCAGGGATTTGCAGGTCCGGATCGTGTCGACAGCAACATGGAAGGGGCCGCTGCTGGCCAGCCTGGTGGTGTGGGCCGGGACCGGCACCGCCGTGCAGGCGCAGGAGACGACCCGCGGGGCGGCCGACGCGCCGGTGCAGGGCGTGGAGATCGCGGCGGTGCCGGTGGCGGTGGATGCCGCCCGCGGGGCCAGCGCACCGACCGATGCCGAGGGGTCCAGCAGTGACGACCTCGAGCAGCGCGCCTACCAGGCCTACGAAGACCAGGATTGGCCCGAGGCGAGCCGGCTGATCGCGCAGGCCATCGCGCTGGCGCCCGACCAGGCCGGCCTGTACCGCCTGAAGGCCTACATCGCCGCGGCGAACGGCGACGACGCCGGGGTTCTGTCGGCGGCCGCGCAGGCGCTGCAGCGCGATCCCGGCGATGCCGAAAGCCTGCAGCTGCGTGGCAGTGCGCGGGCCAGGGCGGGCGATGCGCAGGGGGCGTTGGCCGACTATGCCGCGGCCTTGCAGGCGGGCTGGCATACCAGCGGCTTCTTCCGCAATTACCTGTACGTGCTCAACCAGCAGCATGCCAACGCGCGCATGCTGGAGGTCTACGCGGCCTACGAGGACGCCTACCGCCGCGACCCGGAGGGGACCGGGCTGCACCCGGACATTCCCTTCCATGCCGCGCAGGCGTATCAGCACCTGGGCCAGCCGCGGCGCGCGCTGGCGCTGCTGGACCAGGCCATCGCGCAATCACCGCAGGTGGCCGGCTATTACGGCAACCGCGCGCTGGCCCAGCATGCGCTGGGCCGCTCCAGCCAGTCGCTGGCCGACGATGCCCGGGCCATGCAGCTGGACCCCACCGAGCCGCTGTATCCCTACAACCGTGGCGTGACCCGGCTGGACATGGGCGACGCGGCCGGGGCGCTGCAGGACTTCAAGGCCGCCCTCGCGCTGGGCAAGGACGACGCCGACGCCTGGCTCAATATCGGTGTGGTCGAGGAACGGCTGGGCCACACGCGCGAGGCGCTGGCCGCCTACGACCGGGCGCTGGCCAAGGCACCGGGCAATGCGAAGGCGCTGACCAACCGCCTGTCGCTGCTGGGCAAGGCGGGCAAGGGCGATGCCGCAGCGGTAGCCGCGCAGGCGGCCAGCCTGCCCACCGAAAACCAGGCGCAGCTGCTGTTCAACCAGGGCCAGGCGCAGACCCGGGCAGGGCAGTGGCAGGCCGCTGCGGATCTGTTCGCGCAGGCGGTGCGGCTGGATCCCGGCCTGGACACCGCCTGGCTCAACCTGGGTGTGGCGCAGGCCCGGCTGGGTCAGCACCAGCGGGCACTGGACACCTTCAACGACTACATCCAGCGCGCCCCGCTCAAGACCCTGGGCCTGCTCAACCGCGCCAACGTGCTGCACGAACTGGGTGACGACGGCGCGGCCGAGCAGGACCTGCTGCGCGCCGCGCAGCTGGAGCCGGGCAACCTCGACATCCAGCAGCGCCTGGCCCGCCACTACAGCCGCACCGGCCAGACCGACAAGGCGCGGCGCTACTACGCCCAGCTGGTGAAGCTGCCCGGCAACCTGTCGCCCGATGCCTTCATCAACTACGCGGCGATGCTGCTGCAGCTGGGCGATAGCCGCGAGGCGGCGGTGGTGGCTGCCAACGGCGTGGCCCGTTTTCCGGGCGACTACGGCCTGCGCGTGAACCTGGGCAATGCGCTGGGCGACAGCGGCCAGCACCCGCAGGCGGTGGAGGCCTACCGCGCGGCGATGCGGTTGCAACCCGCGCGCCTGGATGCGCACTACAACCTGGGCAACCTGTACCTGCAGCAGCTCAAGCAGCCGCGCAAGGCCGTGCAGGAATACCGCACCGCGTTGAAGCTGCAGGGCGATCCTGCGTTGGACGCGTCCGGCCAGCGCGAACAGCGCATGGACATCCACCTCAACCTGGCCAGCGCCTTGGCCGACACCGGCGATGCGAACGCCGCAGGCCGCGCGCTGCAGGACGCCATCGATGACGCGCCGGACGACTACCGGCCGTGGTTCAACCGCGCCGCGATGGCCCTGTCGGCCGGCAACCCGGCGGCGGCCACGCCCGACTTCGAGGCGGCGTGGCTGCGCCTGGATGCACTGCAACGCGCGCAGGCGCAGCCTGACCCTGCGCTGCAGGAACATGCCGGCTACGTGCTGTTCCACCTGGGCCGCACCGGCGAGGCGGCCATCCGCATGCAGCAGGTGCTGCAGGCGCAGCCGGACAACATCGATGCGCAGCGCAACTATGGCTACATGCTGCTGGACCTGGGCCGGCCGCAGGACGCGAAGCGGTTGTTCGACCAGGCCTTCACCCGCGAGCCGGACGAGGTGGACGGCTGGCTGGGCATGCTGGCCTGCGCCATGCTCGACAGCGACCCGGCGCAGCTGGGCCGGCTGAAGCGCCAGTTCGACCAGCGCTTCGACAGACGCTACGTGCTCACCGCCGGGCTGCCGGCGCAGTTGATGCGCAGCGAAGGCTACTGGTACTCCGACCGCTTTCTGCAGCTATGGCGGCAGCTGCTGGTGGCCAAGTGAGTCGATCGCGTCGGCAGGCGTTTCCCAGCATCGGCGTGGACAGGTAGATTAGCGAACGTCAGGAGGACGGTACGGCATGTCGATCTATGCATTGAAGGGGCGCTTCCAGGATCTGCTGCGCCCGGGCGTACGCGGTCTTTACCGCGCAGGCATCACCGCCAATACGGTCACGGTGCTGGCCGCTGTGGTGTCGTTGCTGGTGGCCGCCGCCGTGTGGCGGTGGGCGCCCGCGCGGCCGCTGCTGTACCTGGCCCTGCCGCTGTGGATGCTGCTGCGCATGGCGCTCAACGCCGTGGACGGCATGCTCGCCCGGGAGTTCGGCCAGCAGTCGCGCCTGGGCGCATATCTCAACGAGTTGTGCGACATCGTCGCCGACGCCGCGCTCTACCTCAGCCTGCTCAGCCTGCCGGGGGTGAATCCCACCGCGTTGTGGGCGCTGACGTGGATGGCCGCGGTTTGCGAGTACGCTGGCGTCCTGGGCGTGATGGTGGGGGCCAGCCGGCGCTATGACGGGCCGATGGGCAAGAGCGACCGGGCGTTCGTGATCGGCCTGATCGGCGTGCTGCTGGCGCCGGGCTGGATCGACGGCGCCATCGTGGGAGGGATCGCGTGGGCAGCGGCCGCACTTTGCGTGCTGACCAGCTGGCGGCGCGTTCGACAAGGATTGGCGGAGATCGGCTGACGTGGCCGGATCCCGTCGGATGCATAACGGAGTGATGCATGCGCGCACAGCAGGACCTGCAGTTCCACAGTTTCGATGGCCAGCCGCTGTTCTACCGGCACTGGTCGGCCAGCGGGTTGGCGCCTACACGCCGTGCAGTGGTGCTGCTGCATCGCGGGCATGAGCATTCCGGCCGGGTGGCCCACCTGGCCGATGAGCTGGACCTGCCCGACACCGATGTATTCGCCTGGGATGCGCGCGGCAACGGCCAGTCGCCCGGCGAGCGTGGCGATGCACCGGGGTTCGAGGCGCTGGTGCGCGACCTGGACAGCTTCATCGCCCACATCGGCCAGCAGCATGGCATCGCCGTGCAGGACATCGCGATCATCGCCCAGAGCGTGGGCGCGGTGGTCGCCGCCACCTGGGTGCACGACTACGCGCCGCCGCTGCGCGCGCTGGTGCTCGCCTCGCCTGCCTTCAAGGTCAAGCTGTACGTGCCGTTGGCGGTGCCCGGCCTGAAACTGATGCAGAAGCTGCGCGGCAACTTCTTCGTCAACAGCTACGTCAAGCCGCAATGGCTCACCCATGATCCGGAGCGGGTGGAGAGCTACCGCACCGACCCGCTGATCACCCGGCCGATCTCGGTGCGCGTGCTGCTGGGCCTGTACGAGGCCGCCGATCGCGTGGTGGGCGATGCGCAGGCCATCACCGTGCCCACCCAGCTGCTGGTGTCCGGGTCGGACTTCGTGGTGCACCGCGCGCCGCAGGACCGCTTCTACGAGCGGTTGTCCTCGCCGATCAAGGAACGCCATTTGCTGCCGGGCTTCTTCCACGACACCCTGGGCGAGCGCAACCGTGCGCCGGCCATCGCGGCCATCCGCCGCTTTGTCACCGAGCGGTTCGAGCAGCCGCTGGTGCGGCCCAGCCTGCGCGATGCGCACCGGCACGGCCCCACGTTCGACGAGGCGGAAATCCTGTCCTGGCCGCCGCAGCGCAACAGCGCCAAGGACCTGTACTGGCGCTTCACCCGGGCCGGCCTGCGCTTCGGCGGCACGTTGTCCGAAGGCATCGCGCTGGGCCTGGAAAGCGGCTTCGATTCGGGCAGCACGCTGGACTACATCTACCGCGACCAGGCGCGCGGGAGTGGCCCGCTGGGCCGCATGATCGACCGCAACTACCTGGACGCGATCGGCTGGCGCGGCATCCGCATCCGCCGCACCCACGTGCGCGAGCTGCTGCAACTGGCCGCACTGCACCTGCATGGCGAAGGGCGCCCGGTGCGTGTGCTGGACGTGGCCGCCGGGCATGGCCGCTACGTGCTGGACGCGCTGGCGCAGGGCGAACAACGCGCCGATGCGATCACCCTGCGCGACTTCAGCGAACGCAACGTCATCGACGGGCGCAGGCTCATCAGCGAATTCGGTGCCGATGACATCGCCACCTTCGAACAGGGCGATGCGTTCGATGCGGCGTCGCTGGCGGCACTGCCGGTGGCGCCCACGCTGTCCACGGTGTCGGGGCTGTACGAGCTGTTCGCCGACAACGATGCGGTGCTGCGCTCGCTGCAGGGCATCGCCGCCGCCATGCGCGAAGGCGGCTACCTGGTCTACACCGGCCAGCCGTGGCACCCGCAGCTGGAGTTCATCGCGCGCGCGCTGACCAGCCACCGCGAAGGCGCGGCCTGGGTGATGCGCCGGCGTACCCAGCAGGAAATGGATGAACTGGTGCGCCTGGCCGGGTTCGAGAAGGTCACCCAGCGCATCGACCGCTTCGGCATCTTCACCGTGTCGCTGGCGCGCCGGGTGCTGCCGTGACCGAGGGCGTGCGGCCCTGGCGCCGCGCCCTGCTGTGGCTGGCCCTGCTGGGGCCGTTCTTCTTCCTCAGCTATGGCCTGGCCAACGCCATGGCCGGGCGCCTGTCCTACGTGCCGTCCATCGTGTTCGACTGGGAAGCGGCCATTCCGTTCCAGCCGTGGACCATCGTGCCGTACTGGTCCATCGACCTGTTCTACGTGGCCTCGTTCTTCATCTGCACCCAGCGCGCCGAACTGGACATGCATGCGCGCCGGCTGCTCACCGCGCAGCTGTTGTCGGTGGCGTGTTTCCTGCTCTGGCCGCTGCGCTTCAGCCTGGAGCGCCCGGACACGTCCGGCGTGTTCGGCTGGCTGTTCGACGTGCTGCTGGGCTTCGACAAACCGTTCAACCAGGCGCCCTCGCTGCACATCGTGCTGCTGGTGGTGCTGTGGGTACGCTTCCAGCAGCACCTGCGTGGGTGGTGGCGCGCGGCCCTGCACGTGTGGTTCGCGTTGATCGGCATTTCGGTGCTGACCACCTGGCAGCACCACTTCGTGGACGTGCCCACCGGCGTGGCCGTGGGCTGGCTGTGCGTGTGGCTGTGGCCGGCGCACGGGCGCTCGCCGTTGGCCCACTGGCAGTGGGCGCAGGACGGCACGCGCTGGCGGTTGGCGATGCTGTACGGATTGGGCAGCGCGTTGTGCGCGTCGCTGGCGCTGACCTTCAGCGGCTGGGTGCTGTGGCTGGGCTGGCCGGCGCTGTCGCTGGCGCTGGTGGCGCTGGGCTACGCCGCGGTGGGCACGGCGGTATTCCAGAAGCAGGAAGACGGCCGGCTGAGCATGGCCGCGCGCTGGTTGCTGGCCCCGTACCTGCTGGCCGCCTGGTTGAACTCGCGCTGGTGGACCCGCCGTGCGCCGCAGCCGCAGCTGGTGATCGACGGCGTGTGGCTGGGACGCATGCCGGCGGCGGGCGCGTCCTTGCCGATGTCGACCGTGGTGGATGTGTGCGCCGAACTGCCCTTCGCGGGCCAGGTGCGGCACTACCGCAGCGTGCCGATGCTGGACCTGGCCACCCCCACCGCACATGACCTGCAACGCGCCGCCGAGGCCATTGCACACGGCCATCGTCGTGGCGAAGTACTGGTGTGCTGCGCGCTGGGGTATTCGCGCAGCGCAGCGGCCGTGGCCACCTGGCTGTGCCGCAGCGGACACGCCGACAGTGCCGACGCGGCGATCCGCCTGCTGCAGCTGGATTGCCCGCACATCGTGCTGCATGACCGGCACCGCGATGCGATTGAACAGGCCGTGCGCGACGCCGCGGCGGCCAACGGAAGCACACAGGTGAGCGCATGAGCATGCTGTTCCAGTTGCGGGTCATGACCGCCGTGCTGCGCCAGGCCCGCATGGCCACCGGCCTGTCGGTGTTGCTGGCCGGTGCAGCGTTGGCGCTGCTGTGCCTGTCGATGCCGCCGCTGGCCGTGGCAGTGCCTGCCTTGGTATCGCTGCTGGCCGGCGCGGTGCAGGCCTACTACGCCACCCGGGTCAGCTTCGATGCGGCATTGCTGGAGGCGTTGCAGGTCAGCCATCCCGACGCCGCGCCCGGGGTGATCGATGACGTGCTGCAGAAGCTGGGGCTGCGCGAGGCGACCACCGCCACGCGCGGCTGGCAGCCGCGCTGGCAGGGCATGCGCCGTCTGCTGCGCTGGCAGCTGCTGGCGCTTGGCGCGCAGGCGCTGTGCCTGCTGGGCGCGCTGGTAGTGAAGACGTTGCCGTGATGACACCACCGCCCCCCGCCCGGATGCCTGCCCATGCTTGCTGACCTCATCGCGCGCGGCTGCAGCTTTGCCATCCGCGCGCTCACCGGCGCGCGCGCGCTGTGGCAGGGCTGCGCCCCGTCCAGCGACCACCGCGTGTACTACGGCAACCACGCCAGTCACGGGGATTTCGTGCTGATATGGTCGGCGCTGCCGATCACCCTGCGCCGTCAGGTGCGGCCGGTGGCGGCGGCCGACTACTGGCAGCGCGATGGCCTGCGCCGCTACCTGATCCACGCGGTGTTCAACGGCGTGCTGATCGAGCGCGACGCGGCCAAGCGCCATGAAGACCCGATCGCCTGCCTGTGCCAGGCCGTGGATGAAGGCAACTCGCTGATCCTGTTCCCGGAAGGCACGCGCAATCCCGACGAGGGCGTGCTGCCGTTCAAGAGCGGCATCTACCACCTGGCCCGGCAGCGTCCGGAACTGGAGTTCGTGCCGGTGTGGATCGACAACCTCAAGCGGGTGATGCCCAAGGGCCGCTGGCTGCCGCTGCCGCTGCTGTGCACCACCACCTTCGGCGAGCCGCTGCGGCTGAAGGCCGATGAAGACAAGGACCGTTTCCTGGAGCGTGCGCGGCTCTCGCTGATGGCGCTGGACCCGCAGCCGCGCAGGGAACGCGCATGACCGCCTGGCTGTCGACACTGGCCACCGACGTGGCGCAGTTGTCCACGCACGCGCAGACGCGCCTGCTGTTTGCCGGCATCGCCGCGGTGCTCGTGGTGGCCACGGTGATCGCCGAAACCCTGCGCTGGCGCGCGCGGCATGCGCCCAGCAGCGTGCTGGCCAACCTGGTCTCGCGGATCCGCGCGTGGTGGGTGATGGCCGCGGTGGTTGCGCTGGCGTTCTTCTTCGGGCGCACCGGCGTGGTCCTGCTGTTCGCGCTGGTGTCGTTGTTCGCGCTGCGCGAGTTCATCACGCTCACGCCCACCCGCGCCGGCGATTACTACGCGTTGCTGGCCGCGTTCTACGTGGTGCTGCCGTGGCAGTACTGGCTGGTGTGGACCGACTGGTACGGCATGTACACGCTGCTGATTCCGGTCTACGCGTTCCTGTTCCTGCCGATCCTCGCCACCATCGGCGGCGACACCACCGATTACCTGGAGCGGACGTCCAAGGTGCAGTGGGGGTTGATGATCTGCGTGTTCTGCATTTCACACGTACCGGCGCTGCTGAACCTCAGGCTGGCCGGGGTGGAGCCGGCGCGCAACCTGCTGCTGTTCGCGTTCCTGGTGATCGTGGTGCAGTCCTCGGATGTGCTGCAGTACATCTGGGGCAAGTTGATCGGCAAGCGCCTGATCGCGCCGAAGCTGTCGCCGTCCAAGACCGTGGAGGGCTTCATCGGCGGCGTGCTGTCGGCCAGTGCGCTGGGCGCGGCCCTGTGGTGGCTGACCCCGTTCACGCCGTGGCAGGCGTTCGGCATGTCGCTGGCGGTGAATCTGATGGGTTTCTGGGGTGGCCTGGTGATGTCGGCGATCAAGCGCGATCGCGGCATCAAGGACTGGGGCCACATGATCGAGGGCCACGGCGGCATGCTCGACCGGCTGGATTCGGTGTGTTTCGCCGCGCCGGTGTTCTTCCACCTGGTGCGGTATTTCTGGAGTGCGTGACGGCCAGCGCCGTTCGCCCGGACCGGTAGGCATCGACCGTCGGTCGATGCACGGCATCAGGTGGCGATGCCGTATTCCTTCAACTTCTTGCGCAGCGTGGCGCGATGGATGCCCAGCATGGCCGCGGCGCGGCTCTGGTTGCCTTCGCAGTGGTTGAGCACTTCCACGAACAACGGGATTTCCATTTCGCGCAGCACGATCTCGTACACATCGTCGGCATCGCAGCCATCCAGGTCGCGCAGGTAGCGTCGGACCGATTGGGCCACGTGTTCGCGCAGCGGTGGCTTCGGCGCGCCACGACTATTGTCAGGACGAGAAAGGACAGCGTTCAAGGAGGTTCCCGGTGCAGATGCCGGGGCGGACAGCAGCCCCGGTCGGAGAATTGTAGGGGGCCAGTCTAGCGCGTGCGTGGGCAGGCTGCCACGCTGGACGCGCCAGGCACGGCTACTGGAACTCGAAGGTGAATGCGACGGTGGATGCGGCCGGCTCGCGTACACGGAATGCAATCTGCGCGCTTTGGCCAGGTTCCAATACGCTGGTGGCGTCAAGCGAACGGTCCAGGTAATCGTGCGGGGCAAACACCCCGGTGCCGATCACGCGGCCATCGGCATCGGACAGCGACAACCGCAGCGCGGGCCAGGCCTGGGCCCAGCGCGCATCGTTGCGGAAGCTGGCCTGCACCTGCAGTGCACCGGGCTGGCCCGGCACCGGACGTACGTCGCGGCTGATCATGCTGAACGCCGCCGGCTCCTGCCACGCAGGCAACGTGCAGCGCAGCACGCTGCACAGACCGGCAATCCAGGGGCGGCTGCCGGCATCGGCCGCCAACCGCGCGCGGTCGGCCACGGCGATCTGCAGCACCAGCAACAGCACCAGCCCGGCCAGTACGCCCCACTGCCAGCGCGGGGTGTGCAGGCGCGCGGCGCGCAGCCGCATGAAGCTGGGTGCGGGCGTGGCGCTGGCGCCGATCACCGGCGCTGGCGGCTCCACTCCGGCGCTGTCATCGATGGCTGCATCGTGCTGCGTCACCGGGTCGCGGGTGGTGGCGTGCGCGGTGTCATCGTCGGCGGTGGCCGTTGCATGCGCCGGCTGTCGTTGCGATGCGTGTCCCGCGCTGTAGGCCGGGTCATCGCGTTCGCCCTGTGGCGGATCAAACACCGAACCGTCCGGCGGCAAGGCCTGCGCCAGCGCATCGTCCGCTGCGTCGTGCGCCGCGGGCGCGTCGTCCGGCAGCGGCTGCCCGCGCGGCGCGTCGTCCGGGCTGGCGCGCAGGAAGGTGGCCAGCGGGCGGCGGGGGGGCGGGGGCGTAGGCTCGGTCATCGATTCGGGGCCGGGCGGCAGGGTCGCGCCCATTCAAGCACGTTCACGACGACTCAGGCGCGGCGCACGCCGGTGATGCGCATCCAGTCTTCGTCCTGGGCGGTTTCCAGCTGCTCGAACCACGGCGCATAGCGCACCAGCAGGTCGTCTTCCTGGCCATGCAGGATGCCCGACAGCGCAATGCGCCCGCCGGGGGCCACGCGTGCGGCCAGCACGTCGGCCAGTGCATCCAGGGCCGAGGCCAGGATGTTGGCCACGACCACCGGGTAGGTGGCCGGCGGTTCGTCATGCGGCAGGTAGACCGCCAGGCGATCCTGCAGGCCATTGCGCTGCGCGTTGTCGCCGGTGGCGATCACCGCCTGCGGATCGTTGTCCACGCCCACGGCGCGGGCCGCGCCCAGCTTCAAGGCGGCCAGCGCCAGGATGCCCGAGCCGCAGCCGAAATCGAGCACGGTCTGGCCGTCCAGCACGCCCTCGGCGGCCAGGCCGTCCAGCCAGCGCAGGCACAGCGCGGTGGTGGGGTGGGTGCCCGAGCCGAACGCCAGGCCCGGGTCGAGGCGGATCACGGCGGCATCGTCGGCCTGCGCGGCCTCGGGCAGGTCATGGTTCCACGGCACGATCCAGGTGCGCTCGCCGAAGGCCATCGGCTGGAACTGGTCCAGCCACGCGCGTTCCCAGTCTTCATCGGCCACCGCGCGGAAGCTGGCATCGGACCAGTCCAGGCCCGGGTCGAACGCCTCCAGTGCGGCCAGCAGCGCCAGTGCATTGGTGTCGGCCGCGAACAGCGCGGTGAGGACCAGATCGTTCCACAGCGGGGTCTCGCCCACGCCCGGTTCCAGGATGGCGCGCTCGTTGCTGGTATCGGCATCGGCGTCGAGCAGGGTCACCGCCAGCGCGCCGACATCGTCCAGCGCATTTTCGTAGCGGGGCTGGGTGGATTCGCTGCAGCGGAGGGTGAGTTCCAGGAACGGCATGGGAAGAGTTACCTGCGGAAAAACGTGAATGCTAGACCATTGTGGGTGGTTGCTGCCTGCCACGCCGCGTCCTGTTGTCTCTCTGGGTCATGAGAATGCGACCGGAATGCGGTTCAGACAGCTCCCGGAGGGCTTGCTAAACTGGGCCTTCCGCTGCCCGCATGGGCACCTCCGGTCCTGCGCATGGCGCTCGTGCCCACCCTCAAAACCTGGTTGCTGGTCGTACCGGCCCTGGCGTTGCTGGGGGTGGTGGGCTATCGCGCGGGCGGCCACGTGCGGCACGCCGACGACATGCCCGACAGCGTGGGCGAAACGCCGGTGGCACTGGTGGCTGCCGCGCCCATGCAGGCGCAGCAGCTGGCCCGCCAGCTGTTGGCCAACGAACGCGGCAACGCCATCGCGTCCGGGTTGCCGCTGGACATCCGCGCCGATATCGAAGGCGACACCGACCTGTTCGCCTATGCCCAGCGCCTGCAGCTGCAGGCGGCCAACGGCAATGCCGAAGCGTCGTGGATGGTCAGTCGCGTGTACGACTACTGCGCCATCTATGCCATGGACCCGGGCGGTTACCAGCTGGACAACGCGCTGCTGACCGGGCTGGGCATGACGGCCTCGCCGGCCATGGTGCAGGCCCGCGAACGTGTTGCGCGGCGCTGCGGCGGCTTCGTGGCCAGCGACGGCCTGGGCCGGCAGTTGATCCTGACCCAGCGCGTCCAGGCGGCCACGGCCGGCAACCTGGCCGCCGAGGCCGCGCTGTTTGCCGACGGCCAGCCGCTGCAGGACAACCCCGACTACCGCCGCGGGCTGGTCGAGCGGGTGAGGGAGTCGCGCGATCCGGAAGCCTTCATGGCGCTGGCACCGGCCATGGGCCAGCGCGCCAGTGGCGACAGCGCGCTCAACGGCCTGGTGGCCGGGGACCAGTACAGCGAACTGGCGTGGCGCCTGGGCGCCTGCGAGCTGGGCATGGCGTGCGGCCCGGACAGTGTGTTGATGAACAATTTCTGCGCGAACGGTGGGATCTGTTCGCAGGACGGTGGGCAGGATTTTGCCACCTTCGTCTATGACGCCGCGGTTTCGCGGCAAGGTGCGGGGAAAATGAAGACGTTGGTTGAAGAACTGATCAAGAAGAGGAAAGGGCGATGAATTACCGTCGATTCCTGCACGGTGCCAAGTTCTGGTTCTGGGTGGTGTTGTTCGTGGCCTATTCGGCCGGCGCCGTGGGCCTGGTGATGATCGATACGTATGAAGATCGATACCGCAGCCTGTCCAAGGTGCAGCTGACCTCGGTGAAGGCACCGGAAGACACGCGCCGCGCCGGCGCCAGCCAGGTGGCCGCGGTCTACCGCGCGCAGAGCGGCATGCCGTTCTCGTCGTTGCCGGCCGGCAGCACCTTCCAGGTGGTGTGGCCCGATGGTTCCACCGAGACCATGGTGATCGTCGACCCGACCTCGTCGCTGGGCGTGGCACCGCTCAAGAACACCCAGGTGACCGCAGCCAACGCGCCACGTTGATGCCGCATGCCGAAGGGGGCGTGGTGGCCACGCGCCCGCTGCGGCTGGTGCTGCTGCCGGGCCTGGATGCGACTGGCCGCCAGCATGCCGCGTTCTCCGCCGCGATGCGGCGGCTTGGGGTGGGGGTCACGGTGATCGCCTACCCGGTCGATCGCAGGCTGGACTACCCCGCGCTCGCCCGCTTCGTGCAGCAGGCGTTGCCCACCGAGGGCGACTACCTGCTGTTGGGCGAATCGTTTTCGGGGCCGCTGGCGTTGTCCATCGCCGCTTCACCGCCGCCCGGTCTGCGGGGTGTGATCCTCTCCACCACGTTCGCGCGTTCGCCTTGGCTGGCATGGCGTCGCCTGCAATCGCTGTTGTACTGGGCACCGGTGCGTGCGCTGCCGATGCCCGCGTTGTCGTGGTTGCTGCTTGGCCGCTGGAGCACGCCCGCCTTGCGCGATGCGCTGCGGGATGCCCTCGCCCGTGTCGACGCCGATGTGCTGCGCGGCCGCGCGATTGCCGCGCTCGGCGTCGATGTCGCCGTGAGCCCAGACACGGTGACGCTGCCCACGCTATGCCTGCATGCGGCGCACGATCGCTTGTTGCCCGGGCGCTGCCAGCGTCACCTGTCGGCGCTGCTGCCCGCGCAGGCCACCCGATGGCTGGACGGTCCCCATCTGATGCTGCAGGCCCGTCCGGAAGCGGCGGCGGGGGTGGTTGCTGCCTTCATGCAGGATGTCTGCGGCAGCGCATGACGGTCGCGGGGCGTCGCACGCATACAACCGATGTGACTGGCGCGTTGTGATGCTGTCCACGCCGCCTTCGCTTACGGATCTCGGGCAATTCACGGTGTGACGCGCAGCCTGCGGGTGTTGGCTGCATCCGCAGCGCACGTGCCGGAGACCCTGTCGAATGAATACCCGAGGCGATTACGCCGCATCCGAACCACACGCCACCGCGACGGTTGCAGTGGTCACCCCGCCCCCCGTTGTGCCGCACGACAGCGCCACGTCCTGGGGGGCGATCTTTGCCGGCGCCGCCGCGGCCGCCGCGCTGTCGCTGGTGCTGTTGATCCTGGGCGTCGGCCTGGGGCTGTCATCGGTGTCGCCGTGGGCCTATGAAGGTGTGTCGGCCGAGGCGTTCGGCTGGTCCAGCATTGCCTGGCTGACCTTCACTGCCATTGCCGCCTCCGGTCTCGGCGGCTATCTCGCGGGCCGGCTGCGCAACAAGTGGAGCAACCTGCACGGGGATGAGACCTACTTCCGCGATACCGCGCACGGCTTCCTGTCGTGGTCGGTGGCCACGCTGCTGACCGCCGGTCTGCTCACCACCGCCATTGGCGGCGTGCTGGGCGCCGGTGCCAAGGTGGCCGGTGCCACCGCAGGCGCGGCTGCTACCACCGCCGGTGGCGTGGCCGCCGCTGCCGGTCCGGCCGCCATGGGCGGCGACAACGGCGACCTGCAGTACTGGGTGGATGGCCTGTTCCGCGCCAACCCGAACGCGCCCGCCGCACCGGCCGCACCGATGGGGCCGCCGCCGGCACCGGTTGCCGGTGCTGCCCCGCCGGTGCCGCCGTCGCAGGCCGGCACCGTCGCGCCGCCGCCGCGCCCGATGCCGGGTGCAGAACGGGGTCCGGGCCCGGGTCCGGGTCGGGGTGACGTCCGTGGCGAGGTCAACCGCATCGTGGTGAACAGCCTGAAGGGCGACGCCATGGAGCCGGCCGATACCCAGTACCTGGCGCAGCTGGTGGCCAACCAGACCGGCATGAGCCAGGCCGAAGCGCAGGCCCGCGTGACCGACATGCAGACCCGCCTGCGCGCCTCGCTGGAGAAGGCCAAGAACGACGCCAAGCAGGCGGCTGACGACGCCCGCAAGGCAACCGCCTACGCCGCGCTGTGGCTGTTCATCACGCTGCTGATCGGTGCCTTCAGCGCCAGCCTGTTCGCCACCTGGGGCGGCCGCCGCCGCGACCTGTAACCCACCGCTCAACGAGGAGGATTCACCATGAGATACCTGCTGCTGTGGTTCCTGGGTATTCCGATCCCGATCCTGCTGCTCATCGCGCTGTTGCGTTGAGGGACGGCGTACCGACCAACAGTCGGTACGCACCACACCGCCCGCCTGCATCACATTCCGGGCAAACAAAAAGGCGGGGCATATGCCCCGCCTTTCTGCTGTAACGCACCGCCGCGCGATCAGGTCAACGCAATCGACTTGTTCTTGCGTTCGGCCAGGCGCTTTTCCAGGTAGTGGATGTTCTGCCCACCGGCCTGGAAGCCCTTGTCACGCATGATCCGCTGCTGCAGCGCCACGTTGGTCTTGATGCCATCGACCACCATTTCGCTCAGCGCCACGCGCATCCGCGCGATCGCGGTTTCGCGGTCCGGGCCGTGCACGATCAGCTTGCCGATCATCGAGTCGTAGTTCGGCGGTACGCGGTAACCACTGTAGATGTGGGTATCCACGCGCACACCGGGGCCACCCGGCGGATGGAAGGCGGTGATCTGGCCCGGGCTCGGCACGAAGGTTTCCGCGTCTTCGGCGTTGATGCGGCATTCGATCGCGTGGCCGGTCAGCACCACGTCGCTCTGCTTGATGGTCAGCTTCTGGCCGGCAGCAATGCGCAGCTGTTCGCAGACCAGGTCGATGCCGGTCACCATCTCCGTCACCGGATGTTCCACCTGCACGCGGGTGTTCATTTCGATGAAGTAGAACCGGCCGTCTTCGAACAGGAACTCGAAGGTACCCGCGCCGCGGTAGCCGATGCGGATGCAGGCTTCCACGCACACCTTGCCGATCTGCTCGCGCATTTCGTCGGTGATGCCCGGTGCCGGCGCTTCTTCCACCACCTTCTGGTGGCGGCGCTGCATCGAGCAGTCGCGCTCACCCAGGTGGATGGCGTTGCCCTGGCCGTCGGCCAGCACCTGGATCTCCACGTGGCGCGGATTCTCCAGGAACTTCTCCATGTACACCTGGTCGTTGCTGAAGGCTGCCTTCGCTTCGGACTTGGTGGTTTCGATGGCCGCCTTCAACGACGCCTCGGCATGCACCACGCGCATGCCGCGACCGCCGCCGCCACCGGATGCCTTGATGATGACCGGGTAACCGATCTCACGGGCAATCTTGGTGTTGGCCACGATGTCGTCGGTGAGCGGGCCGCCCGAGCCGGGCACGCACGGCACGCCGGCGGCCTTCATCGCGCGGATCGCTTCCACCTTGTCGCCCATCAGGCGGATGGTGTCGGCCTTGGGACCGATGAAGATGAAACCGGACTCTTCCACGCGCTCGGCGAAGTCGGCGTTCTCCGACAGGAAGCCGTAGCCCGGGTGGATGGCCTGGGCGTCGGTGACTTCCGCCGCGGCAATCAGCGCCGGGATGTTGAGGTAGCTCTCAGACGACGGTGCCGGACCAATGCAGACCGACTCGTCGGCCATGGCCACGTGCTTGAGGTTGCGGTCGACCGTGGAATGCACGGCCACCGTGCGGATGCCCAGGGTGTGGCACGCGCGCAGGATGCGCAGCGCGATTTCCCCTCGGTTGGCAATAACGACTTTGTCGAGCATGGACGAGTCCTTAGCCGATCACGAACAGCGGCTGGTCGAATTCGACCGGCTGGCCGTTTTCGCCCAGGATGGCGACGATGGTGCCGGAGACATCGGCTTCGATCGGGTTGAACATCTTCATCGCTTCGATGATCGCCAGCGTTTCGCCCGCCTTCACGGCCTGGCCCACCGACACGAAGGCCGGCTTGTCCGGCGAGGACGACGCATAGAAGGTGCCGACCATCGGTGCGCGCAGCACGTGGCCATCGGGCAGGGCGTTGCCGGCCTTGGCGGTGCCGCCGGTGGAGGCTTCGGTGGGCGACTGCATCGGCATCGCCGGGGCCGCGGCGGCCTGCGCCGGTGCGGGCGCCATCATCATCTGCGGGGCGGCCTGCATCATGCCGTAGCCGGAGACCGGGGCGCGCGACAGGCGCACGGACTCTTCGCCTTCCTTGATTTCGATTTCGGCGAGGTTCGACTCTTCCAGCAGGTCGATCAGCTTCTTGATTTTGCGGAGATCCATGGGGGCCTCTTGGCTCGTGGTGTCAGTGTGGTGGGAAGCGCGGTGCGCTCGGGTCAAAGCAATTCGTAGAAATCGCGCAACTGGCGGATGCGGTCGCGCGTGAGGGTGGTCAGGCAGCGCATCTGCGCGCCGTTGCGCGCGGTGCCGTCGGAGTTGAACATGTAGACCGCGTCGCAGTCGTGGTCGCGCAGCTGCACCCAGGCACGCTGCGCCAGCACCAGCTGCTGCTCGGCGTTGCGGCACCAGCTGCAGGCACCGCCGTCGGCCGGGGAGCGCAGCTGCTGGCGCGCCTGCGCATACACGGCATTGAGTTCGACGTCGGCAGCGGCGGCCACGTCCGAAGCGCACAGGTCGCTCTCCATCGTGGTGGTCGGCTTGGCGCAGTCGATGCCTTCGTCCTTTCGATCGAACGCCGCGGCGCTGGCGCACAGGCCGGCCGACAACGCCACGCAGGCAAGGGCGCGCAGCAGCGTCATCAGGCGCGCGCGCCCTGCAGGCGGGTCAGGGCGGCATCCATCGCATAGCGGTAGCTGTCGGCACCGAAGCCGCAGATCACGCCCACCGCCTTGTCACTGAAATAGCTGTGCTGGCGGAACGGCTCGCGCGCATGCGGGTTGGACAGGTGGATTTCGATGAACGGCACGTCCACCGCGGCCAGCGCGTCGCGCAGGGCCACCGAGGTGTGGGTGAACGCAGCCGGGTTGATCAGGATGAAGGCGGTGCCGTCGTCGCGGGCGGCCTGCACGCGGTCCACCAGGTGGTGTTCGGCGTTGGACTGCAGGCTCTCCACGGCGTGCCCGGCGGCGTGCGCCTGGGCCAGCAGGGCCTGGTCGATCTGCGCCAGCGTGGTGTGCCCATATACCCCCGGCTCGCGTGTGCCGAGCAGGTTGAGGTTGGGGCCATGCAGGACCAGCAGTTTCGCCATGGGTGCCACGAAGCGGGAAAGGGCGAAGTCTGGCGGAACCTGCTGATGGTGTCCAGTTCGGCGAAGTTACGCGTGTTTCAATTGAGCGTTTGAAACATGCTGCATTTCCCTGCCCGCCGACATTTCACAGTGCGCTCCCCCCGGGCTTGACCTTCCCAGCATTGGAACCCCCACGCTCTACTCACCCTACCTTCTTCAAGGGGCAGCCCGATGGCTTCCACCGCACTCCAGAATGACACCCGACTGACCAAGCCGCTGGGCGGGCGACTCAGCCTGCCGGTCAGCGGAATGACCTGTGCCTCCTGCGTGGGGCGCGTGGAACGCGCCATCAGCGCCATCCCCGGTGTGAAAACGGCCTCGATCAACCTTGCCACCGAGCGTGCCGACGTCACCTTCATCGGGGCGGCCGATCCGCAGGCCGTTGTCGAGGCGATCGAACGTGCAGGCTACGCCGTCCACGAAGAAACCACCGAGCTGGCGATCCAGGACATGACCTGCGCGTCCTGCGTGGGTCGGGTGGAAAAGGGCCTCCGGCAGGTGCCGGGCGTCATCAAGGCCAGTGTGAACCTGGCCACCGAACGTGCCCGCGTGCGGCATCTGGCGGGCGTGGTCACCATCGCCGACCTGGAAGCGGCCATTGAAAAGGCCGGGTACACCTCGCGCCGGGTGGCGGCAGCCGCTGGCGGCGCGGGCGATCAGGATGCCGAACGCCGTGAGGCCGAAGGGCGCGAACTGCAACGCTCCCTGCTGATCGCCGCGGCGCTCACCCTGCCGGTGTTCATCCTTGAGATGGGCTCGCACCTGGTGCCGTCCATGCATCACTGGGTAGTGCACACGCTGGGCCTGCAGACCAGCTGGTACATCCAGTTCGCGCTGGCCTCGCTGGTCCTGTTCGGGCCCGGGCTGCGCTTCTTCCGCAAGGGCGTGCCGGCACTGCTGCGGGGTGGCCCGGACATGAACTCGCTGGTGTCGGTCGGCACGGCGGCGGCGTATGGCTATTCGGTGGTGGCCACCTTCGCGCCCGGCGTGCTGCCGCAGGGAACGGCGAACGTGTATTTCGAAGCGGCCGTGGTGATCGTTACGTTGATCCTGCTGGGGCGCATGCTGGAAGCCCGGGCCAAGGGGCGCACCTCGCAGGCGATCAAGCGGCTGGTGGGCCTGCAGGCCAAGACCGCACGGGTAGAGCGCAACGGCGCCACCGTGGAGATCCCGCTGGAGCAGGTGACCACCGGCGATGTGGTGCTCGTGCGCCCGGGTGAAAAGGTTCCGGTCGATGGCCAGGTCGTCGAGGGGGCCTCGTATGTCGATGAGAGCATGATCACCGGCGAGCCGGTGCCGGTGTCCAAGGGGGTGGGCGCCGAGGTCGTCGGCGGCACCCTCAACAAGACCGGCGCCTTCAGTTTCCGTGTCACCCAGGTGGGCGCCAACACGGTGCTGGCGCAGATCATCGGCCTGGTCGAAGAGGCGCAGGGCTCCAAGCTGCCGATCCAGGCAATGGTCGACAAGGTCACCATGTGGTTCGTGCCGGCGGTGATGGCCGCGGCCGTGCTGACGTTCCTGGTCTGGCTGGTGTTCGGCCCCTCGCCGGCGCTCACGTTTGCATTGGTCAATGCAGTGGCCGTGCTGATCATCGCCTGCCCGTGCGCGATGGGGCTGGCCACGCCCACCTCGATCATGGTGGGCACCGGCCGCGCGGCGGAGCTGGGGGTGCTGTTCCGCAAGGGCGAAGCACTGCAGGCACTGCGTGACGTCAGCGTGGTTGCACTGGACAAGACCGGCACGCTGACCAAGGGTCGCCCCGAACTGACCGACCTGGTGCCGGCCGACGGCTTTGCGTATGACGAAGTGCTGGCGCTCGTGGCGGCGGTGGAAACCCGTTCGGAACACCCGATCGCCGAAGCGATCGTCGCCGCTGCTGGACAGCGTGAGCTGACGGTGGCGCCTGTTGAGGGCTTCGAGGCGACACCGGGGTACGGTGTGACCGCGACGGTGTCCGGCCGAACGGTTGCAGTGGGTGCCGACCGTTTCATGACCCGGCTGGGTCTTGATGTCAGCACGTTCCTGCCGGCGGCGCAGCGGCTGGGTGAAGAGGGCAAGAGCCCGTTGTATGCGGCCATCGATGGCCGCCTGGCCGCGGTGATCGCGGTGGCCGACCCGATCAAGGACACCACCCCGGAGGCGATCCGCGCGCTGCACGCGCTGGGCCTGAAGGTGGCCATGATCACCGGCGACAACGCCGCCACCGCGGCAGCCATCGCGCGGCAGCTGGGCATCGATGAAGTGGCCGCTGAAGTCCTGCCTGACGGCAAGGTGGCCGCGCTCAAGAAGTTCCGCGCCAACGGCGCGCGGGTGGCCTTCGTCGGCGACGGCATCAACGATGCACCGGCGCTTGCCGAAGCGGATGTTGGCTTGGCCATCGGCACCGGTACCGACGTCGCCATCGAGGCGGCCGACGTGGTGCTGATGTCCGGCGATCTGCGCGGGGTGACCAACGCGATCGCGCTGAGCCAGGCCACCATCCGCAACATCAAGCAGAACCTGTTCTGGGCGTTCGCCTACAACGCCGTGCTGATTCCGGTGGCGGCCGGTGCGCTGTATCCCCTCAACGGCATGCTGCTGTCGCCGATCTTTGCCGCTGCGGCAATGGCGCTCTCCAGCATCTTCGTGCTGGGCAACGCACTGCGGCTCAAGCGCTTCCGCGCGCCGATGCGCATCGAGGCCACCGCATCGAGCCCGGTGAACGGCCATTGATGCCGGGCACGCGCAGTTGTCGCCCGGACGCCAGACCCGCCTGAAGGAGGCCGCCATGGTCATCACATCCCAACCGCCCGTCATTCTCTACACGACGCCCACATGCCCCGACTGCCATGCGCTGAAGGCGTGGCTCGATCGTGAGGGGATCATCTTCGACGAGCGCGATCTGTCCATCCGCGAGGTCATGGAGGAGGCCAAGGCACGCACGGGCGTGCGCGTCGCGCCGATCACAGTGGTGGGTGATTCGGTCTTCTACGGCACGTTCCTGACCCAGAAGCCGCTGTTGACCGTGGCGCTCGGCCTGACCAGCCGGCCATGACCCTCCAACGCGCCAACTGGCCCACGGCGGCGCGCAGGACGCCCCGCTTCGGCATGGATACGCCCGCCTCATCGCGCGTGCGCAACGCCACGGCAAGCACGACGTAAGGCGGCGCGACATCGCATTGACGTGATCCATACCGAGTCGCGGTTGTGGGGCCTGCATGTGCGCGTTGTCGCGTGCCTGTGGCGTCGAGAATGTGAACGCAACCCGAGGGACAGACCGATCTCCACGCCTGTTGATTGACATTGCCACGCTGTCAACGCCCAACGTGGTCAGCGCACCACTCAATCAGGAGATCAACATGCTTCAGTTCCACATTCCAAACATGACGTGCGGTTCCTGCGCCAGGCCGGTGAAAGACGCCTTGCTGAGCGTCGACCCCCTGGCGCAGATCGAAACCGACACCCCGGCACGCCAGGTGCGGGTAGAAACGGCGCTGGACGAAGCAGCCTTCCTCGCCGTACTGGCAGAGGCTGGATACCCCCACCAGCCGCTGGCAAGCCGGTAAGTCCCTTCTTACGGAGAAACGTCCCATGTTCATGAAACAGCTTCTCACCTTTGGCGTGGCTGCGATCGGTACGGCGGCATTGCCAGCCTCGGCATCCGCTGCAGCCTTGAAAGGTGCGTTTGCGCTTTCGGGAACGACCGAGCGGGTCAGCGCCGAGCTTTCCATCGAGAAAACCGGCGCGCTCTCCCGCGAGTTGCTGATCACATTCGCCGACAAGACCACGGGCAAGCCCATCGTGCATTTTGACGAAGAGCTGACCCAGCCGCTGCACGTCCTGGCCACCGACAGCACCTTCTCCAGTTTCCTGCACGAACACCCGGGCAAGGCAGGGCCGGACGGTCGTTTCCGGGTCGCGATGCACTTCCCCAAACCCGGCGTTTACCACGTCTTCGCGGACGCGGTACCCACCGGCCTGGGTCAACAGGTGGTTCGCTTCGACGTTTCCGTGGAGGCACCCGCCGGTGCGAAAGCCGTCGCGCCGCTCCCGGCGCCCAAGGAAGGGACCGATGGACCTTATACGGTCCAGTTGGAGCAGTCGGGTCTACAGGCCGGCAAGGAGAGCATGGTGCACCTGACGGTGCTGAAGAATGGAACGCCGGCGCAGGACCTGGGCCTCTACCTTGGCGTGCCGGCCCACGCGGTGTTCGTGGGCACCGATGACCTGGCGTATGTCCACGCGCATGCGATGTCAGCGGGTGCAGCCAACGCCGCGCACGGGTCCCACGGCTCGGCGCACGACCCGGCGGGCCCGGTCAGCGCACAGATGATGCTGCACGCAACGCCGCCTCACGCGGGTCGCTATGCGCTCTGGATCCAGTTCATGGCCGACGGTGACATCCGAACGGTGCCGTTCGTTGTCGATGTTGCGCCGGGCGCGTGAGCAACGGGCGGTAGCGTCGCCCTGGCCGTGGTTGGGGAATCCCCGGCCACGGCATGCCGGGGGAGACAATCGATGGACGGCGTAAGCGGATCTCGCAAGGATGCAGACCTGCGTCCGTGATGTAACACGCACCCTGCACGGCCGTGCCACGACGCGGAGCGCTCATCCGGTGTTCGTGTCCGCTGGGAACCACCGCTTCCCCAAACGCAACGCTACATGCACCAGCAGGATCAGCACCGGCACCTCCACCAGCGGGCCGATCACCGCGGCGAAGGCCACCGGTGAGGCCAGGCCGAAGGACGCGATCGCCACGGCGATCGCCAGCTCGAAGTTGTTGCCCGCCGCGGTGAACGCGATGGCCGTGGTGCGCGGGTAGTCGCGGGCGACGAACCGGCCCATCAGGAAGCTGATGATGAACTGGATCAGGAAGTACAGCGTCAGCGGGATCGCGATGCGCACCGCGTCCATCGGAATGCGCAGTACCTCGCCCCCTTTCAGGCTGAACATCGCCACGATGGTGAACAGCAGCGCGGCCAGCGTGATCGGACTGATCCGCGGCAGGAATGTCTCCTCATACCAGCGTGCGCCTTTGCGCGCCTTCAGCCAGCGCCGGGTGAGGAAGCCGGCCAGGAACGGAATGCCCAGGTAGATCAGCACCGCCTCGGCAATGGTCCAGAAGCTGACGTTGATGACGCTGCCCTGCAATCCCAGCATCGAGGGCAGCCACGACAGGAAGAACCACGCATAGCCGCTGAACAGTGCGATCTGAAAGATCGAGTTGAACGCCACCAGCCCGGCCACGTACTGGCTGTCACCGCGTGCCAGCTGGTTCCATACCAGCACCATGGCGATGCAGCGCGCCAGCCCGATCAGGATCAGGCCGGTCATGTAGTCGGGATAGTCGCGCAGGAACAGCACGGCCAGGCCGAACATCAGCAGCGGCCCCACCACCCAGTTCTGCAGCAGCGACAGCAGCAACACGCGCTTGTCCGCGAAGACCCGGGGCAGTTCCTCGTATTTCACCTTGGCCAGCGGCGGATACATCATCAGGATCAGGCCGATCGCGATGGGTACGTTGGTCGTGCCCACCGACAGGCTGTCGAGCGCTGCCGGTACGCCGTCGAACATCGCGCCCAGCCCCACGCCCAGTGCCATGGCGAGGAAGATCCACAGCGTGAGGTAGCGGTCCAGGAAGGAAAGACGCGGGGGCTGAGCGGTCATGGCGCGTGCTCAGCAACCGGGCCGGTCACAGGCCGGATCATCGGCGCAGCAGTTTTCGGTGAGGTAGGCCACCAGCGCGTTCATGGCCTGGAACTCGGCCCGGTAGCAGATGGTGCGGCCACGCTGCTCGGCATTGATCAGCCCGGCCGCGCTCAGTTCCTTCAGGTGGAAGGACAGCGTGGCGCCGGGCAGCGCCAGCGCCTGGGCGATGTCGCCCGCCAGCTTGCCGCTGCGGCCGGCCTGCACCAGCAGGCGGAAGATGGAGAGTCGGGTGGCGTGGCCGAGCGCGGCCAGCGCGTGTGTTGCGGTCGTATGTTCCATGATTCTAGAATAGTGGAAACATCTGCGATGGACAACCGATGGACCCCCTTCCCAACATCGTGCCCGGCGCGTTGCACCTTCCCTCGACCACCCGGCTGGAGCACGGCCCAGCGCCGCGTCACCGCCCGCGCATTCTCATCCTGTACGGCTCGCTCCGCCCGCAATCATTCAGCCGCAAGCTGGCACTGGAAGCGCAGCGGCTGCTGGAACAGCTGGGGGCGGAGACCCGGCTGTTCGATCCGTATGGCCTGCCAATGCTCGATGCCGAACCGGCCACGCATCCCAAGGTGCAGGAGCTGCGCCAGGCATCGCTCTGGTCCGAAGGCCAGGTGTGGGTCAGCCCGGAGCGGCATGGCACGCTGACGGCGGTGTTCAAGAACCAGATCGACTGGCTGCCGCTGGAGGAAGGCAGTGTGCGGCCCACCCAGGGACGCACGCTGGCGGTGATGCAGGTCTGCGGTGGCTCGCAGTCGTTCAACGTGGTCAACGCCCTGCGGGTGTTGGGCCGCTGGATGCGCATGGTGACCATCCCCAACCAGTCGTCGGTGCCCAAGGCCTGGCAGGAGTTCGATGAAACGGGGCGGATGAAGCCGTCGGCCTATTACGATCGCGTGGTGGACGTGATGGAGGAACTGGTCAAGTTCACGCTGCTGGTGCGCGGGCGCAGCGACTACCTGGTGGACCGGTACAGCGAGCGCAAGGGCGCGGCGGAGGCGGTCGCGCTCGCGGCAGCTGCCGGTGTGGTGGACGCAGCCTTGAACCAGGCGGAGGGCGCATGAACGCCGTCATCTACCACAACCCCAATTGCGGCACCTCCCGCAACACACTGGCGATGCTCCGGCACGTGGGCATTGAGCCGGAGGTCATCGAGTACCTCGTCCACCCACCGGGCCGCGCGCGCCTGGTCGAGCTGATTGAATCAGCCGGCCTGGGCGTTCGTGATGCGATCCGGCAGAAGGGCACGCCTTATGGCGCGCTCGGGCTGGGCAACCCTGCGCTCGACGACGACGCGCTGCTGGATGCGATGCTGGCGCATCCGATCCTGATCAACCGGCCGTTCGTGCAGACGCCATTGGGGACCCGCTTGTGCCGCCCCTCGGAGGTCGTGCTGGAGATCCTGCCGCCGATGACGCGTTCTTTCACCAAGGAAGACGGCGAGGTGATCGAGGCAGGGCAGGGCGGCTGAGCGACCACGATGCAGCAAACGCCCAAAGGGTTGCCATGACCATCGGGGGTTTCCGCCACGCTGCCGCTGCACCAGCATCGCGTCCAGGCAAGGCACCCGCCATTGCAGGGAGGCAGCATGATCGGACGCATCGGCGGTATGTTCATCCTCGGGTTGTGCAGTGCCAGCGCGCTGGCCGCCGGGTCGGGCTACCAGCCCCCCTTCCACCCGGAGCAGCTGAAGGGCCCGCCGGCGGGCAGGCCCAACGAGGTGCTGGTGCTGGGCTCGCCGCATCTGTCGGGGTTGCCGGACACCTTCGCGCCGGCCCAGCTGGAACCCTTGCTGGCGCGTCTGGCCGCCTGGAAGCCGGAGGCGATTGCGGTGGAGGCCGTGTCCGGCCTGCAGTGCGATTACATGCGCCGCAATCCCGTGCGTTACGCCGACAGCGTCAGCAGCTACTGCGTGGATACCGGTCCGGCGCAGGCCGCAACCGGCCTGGACGTGGCCGCCGCCAACGCCGAGGCCGAGCGCCTGCTGGCACAGTGGCCCGCCACTCCCAGTGCGGCGCAGCGGCGACGGCTGGCAGCGGTATGGCTGGCCGCCGGTGAGCGCAACTCCGCGGTGGTGCAATGGTTGCGCCTGCCCGCCGAACAACGCATTGCCGCCGATGGTCTGACCGAGGCGCTGGTGGCCTTCCTGGACCAACGCCTGCAGCGGCGCGACGAGTCCGTGCTGGTGGCCGCCACGCTCGCCGCCCGGCTGGGGCTGGAGCGGGTGTGGGCGGTGGATGACCACACCGCCGATTCGCCCACGCCCAAGGATGTGGAGAAGGCGGCGGGCGATGCGATCCGGAAGGCGTGGGACAACCCGTACACGAAAGCGCGCGCCGCTGCCGACATTCCGCTGTACGCCAATCTGGCGCAGCCTGACGGCATCCTGGCGATCTACCGCGCGTGCAACGCACCGGAAGGCGCGATGCAGACCTACCGCAGCGATTTTGGCGCGGCGCTGGTGGAGCCGTCGCCGCAGGCGTTTGGACGCAACTACGTGGGCTACTGGGAAACCCGCAACCTGCGCATGGTCGCCAACATGCGCGACGTGCTGGGACAGACCCCCGGCATGCGCATGCTGACCATCGTCGGCGCGTCGCACAAGCCTTACTACGAGGCCTACCTCCACCTCATGCACGACGTGCAGCTGGTGGACGCCGACGCCGTGCTGCGCTGACGCCGCCGCCCGCATCGGATCGGTGCAGGTGCTGCCGCGCCCCGGGATAACTTCCGGCCTATATCGCGGCGTTCGAGCGCCGTGCTAGGTTGCGCTGCCCAACACTGCCGTGGGCATCCTTCCAGGGGCTTGCCGTGCGTGTCAGTCGATCCGTCCTGTTGATGGCGATCATCGCCACCGCGTGGGCCATGCAGCCCTCCGTCGGCCGCGCCCAACCCGCCCGTACGTCACCCGCAGATCGCCACGCGCAGGTGGATGCCCTCTTTGCCCCGTGGAACAGCACCACCACGCCAGGCTGCGCGGTTGGAATCTCCCGCGACGGCGTGCTCGATTACGCGCGCGGTTACGGCATGTCCTCTCTCGAGTACGACATCGCCCTCTCCCCGGAATCGATCTTCCTCGTCGGGTCGGTCTCCAAGCAGTTCACCGCCTTCTCGATCGCACTGCTGGCGCAGGACGGCAAGCTGTCGCTGGACGATGACATCCGCACCTACCTGCCGGAGATGCCGGATGTTGGCCACAGGATCACCATCGCGCACCTGATCCACCACAGCAGTGGCCTGCGCGAGCAGGGGCAGCTGCTGTACCTGGCCGGGTGGCGCAGCGACGACGTCATGACCCAGCGCGACATGCTGGCGATTGCCACCCGGCAACGCGGGTTGAACTTCACGCCGGGCAGCGAGACGCTCTACAACAACCTGGGCTACACACTGCTGGCCGAGATCGTGCAGCGCGTCTCCGGCAAGCCGCTGTGGGCCTTTGCCGATGAGCGCATCTTCAAGCCGCTGGGCATGACCGACACCCACTTCCAGGACGACCACACCGAGATCGTGCGGGGGCGGGCCGCGGCGTACCAGGCCGATGGAAAGGGCGGCTGGACGATCAGCATCCCGGCATCGGACTACTACGGCCCGACCGGTCTGTTCAGCACCGTCGGCGACCTGCTGAAGTGGCAGGCCAACTTCGTCGACGGGCGCGTGGGTGGCGCAGCCCTGGTGGCGTCCCTGCAGCAGCCGGCTGCGCTGGACAGCGGCGCCGCAAGTGGCTACGGCGGTGGCGTGTTCGTGCAGACCTACCGTGGCCTGCGCACGGTCGGCCACGATGGCCTGCATGCCGGTTACCGGGCCGACGCGGTGGCATTTCCCGACCAGCGGCTGGCGATCGTGACGCTGTGCAACGGCACCACCGCCACACCCACCGAGCTCAACCAGAAGATCGCGGCGGTGTATCTGGGGACCCAGATGACGCCCATTGCCTCCCCGGTGAAGGTGCCCGAAGCGGCGTTGTTGCCGCTGGCGGGCGTGTATTGGAGTGCAGTGACCGACGAGGTAGTGCGGGTGGAAGTGAAGGACGGTGCACTGCGTCCGTTCGGCGCGTCGACGCCTTTGGAAGCGCTCGGCGGTGGGCTGTTCCGTTCGGGTGAGGTGGCGCGATGGCAGTTCGGCACCGCCACCCCGGCGCCGCACGGCACGCGCGAACTGCGCATCTGGGATTCCTGGCCCACGCCGCGTGTCTTCTCGCGCGTCAACGCGCCGATGCCCACTGCCGGGGCGCTGGCAGCATTGGCGGGGCAGTACCGTATCGACGAAGTCGGCATGACCTATACGGTGCTCATGGTGGACGGCAAGTTGACCGTGCGCTGGCCGCGCCAGAATGACCTGGTGCTCGACGCCGTGGGCGGTGACCGCTTCGTCAGCGGCCCATGGACGGTGACATTCACGCGTACCGCGCAGGGTGGGGTGGATGGCTTGACCCTCACCGCGCGCCGGCTGCGACGCCTGCGGGCCGAGCGGATTACCACGCCCGAAGTGCCGGCAGTAGCGGCTACCCGCATAGCCGCCGAGCACCCGCGCTGACGCCCGATCCTCCTCCGCCACCGGACTGGCTTATGATCCACCCACTTCAACTCCTGCACCGGCATCATGGACCGATCCCGTACGCACCTTGCCTGGCCAACGCGCGTGTTGGCCCTGCTTGCGCTGCTGCTGTGCTGCACGGCGTCTGCGCTGGCGCAGACAGCACGTAAACCCTCACCCTACGAGTACCGGCCAGGCAGCGAGGCCGCTGCCGCCCCGACCGCCGGGCCCGACTACCTGTCGCGCATCGACAACCGCGCGCAGTTCATGCAGCTGGCCCGTGTCTACAACGCCGGTACCGCGCTGGAGATGCCGCACCTGATCTTCGTGATCGACCGGCAGAACGCCGCGCGCATCTACTACATCAACACCCCGCGCATTGCGCTGCACGAGCAGTTCGTGCGCCGCCAGCGGCTGGTGCGCAGCCTGGACAAGGCCACGCTCAACGCGCAGTACCGTGACCCCGAGCGGCGGTTCCTGTTTGGCACGCTCAGCTGGCAGCGCGACCTGCCCGGCTACACCTACGAGTTCTGGGAGGGCGACAAACTCACCGCACCCCTGCTGCGGCAGACCGACGCGGTGGTGCGCGCCTCGTTCCGCGAGCCGATCCGCTTCAAGACCAACTCCACCCAGCACGAGCAGCTGGCCACCGCCATGGGGCTGGCCTACGTCAGCCAGGAAGCGCTACTGCGCGAGCAGCGCTTCCTGCCGTTGAACACCGGCCGCGCCGAGGGGCGGCTGCGCATCGTGCGCTCGGAGGCGCAGCTGCGCACGCTGTCACCGGGCGACATCCCGGTGCTGGACGAGGTGCCCATCGCGCTGGCACCGGTGGCCGGCCTGGTCACCCAGCGCCCCTCCACCCTGCTGTCGCACGTGAACCTGCTGGCCAAGGGCTGGGGCATTCCCAACCTCTACCTGCGCGATGCCCAGGCGGCCCTGCGCCCGTACGACGGCCAGTGGGTCGCCCTGGAGGTCACCCACAACAACTACCAGGTCACCCGCCTGACGCGCCCGGCACGCACGCCGTCGGCCCCGGCGGCGCGCCCCACCGTGCGCAACCTGCCACGCCCGGACCTGAGCGTGGTCGCGCTCAAGCCGCTGGCCGCCCTGCGCGCCCGCGACAGCGGCCACTGCGGGGTGAAGGCGGCCAACCTGGGCACGCTGAAAACCGCGCTGCCGCCCGCCGCACGCGTGCCCGACGGCTTCTGTATTCCGTTCGCCCACTACCAGGCGATGATGCAGCGGCTGCACATTCCCGAGCGCCTGCAGGCGCTGCAGCGTCGCCCCGGCTTCAGTACCGACGCCGCCATCCGCCGGGACGCCTTGGCAGCGTTGCGTGCCGAGATCGCCAACGCCGCACCCGATCCAGCCTTCGTGCGCAGCCTGGACAGCCAGTGGCGCGGGCAGTTGCAGGCCAGCGCGGTGTTCGTGCGCAGCTCGTCCAACTCCGAGGACCTGCCGGGTTTCAGCGGCGCCGGGTTGTACACCACCGTCCCCAATGTGACCCGCGCCGACGACGTAGCCAAGGCCGTGCAGACGGTGTGGGCGTCGGTGTTCAACTTCGAGGCGTACGAGGCCCGGACGGCCGCCGGCCTGCGCCAGGACGCGGTGGCCATGGCGGTGCTGGTGCAGCGCGCCGCGCCTTCGGACAGCTCCGGCGTGATGATCACGCGCGACCCCTTCGACGCCGCCCGCCGCCATATCACCTACATTTCGGCCAAGCGCGGGCTGGGCATCCGCGTGGTGGAAGGCAAGCGCCAGGCCGAGCAGGTGATGTATTCCACCTGGTCCAAGGCGGTGCAGGTGCTGAGCCGGTCGGCGGAAGATACCCAGCTGGTGGCCAACGCGGCCGGCGGCGTGCGCGAAGTGCCCATCACCGGCTCGCGCCAGGTGCTTACCGACGCGCTCGTCGCGCGGTTGGCCCGGGTGGGCGCCAGCACCAAACAGGCGCTGGGCGGTGTGGACCAGGATATCGAGTGGGCCGTGGTGGGCGATGAGGTGCTCATCCTGCAGTCGCGGCCGTACGTGGATGGCAGTGCGCGGTAACGGTGTACTGGTGTGCACCGGTTGAACCCCATAAAAGGAGCATTGGATGTCCCTACGAAGCATTCCGCTGATCACGTTCTTCATCGCCCTGGTGGTCTGTGCCCCGGCGCGGGCCGAACGCAACGTGGCCAACGATGTCCAGGCGATCGAGCATGTGATGGACGCGTTCCAGGCAGCGCTGATCCACAAGGACAAGGCGGCCTACATGGACCTGTTCTTCTCGGACAAGCCCGCCGATATCGGCTGGCAGTTCGTGTCCGAAGATGTTCGCCTGGCGAAGATCCGCACGACCAAGCCCGACGCGATCAAGGCGCGCCAGCTTCCATCGAACACCTTTGTCGCGCTGATCGACGAAGTGGTGGCAACCGCCGAGCCGCGCGCGGAGGAATTCTCCAACGTGAAGATCGACACGGACGGTGATGTCGCATCGGTGTCGTTCGATTACCGTTTCCTTGCCAACGGCGCAACGACCAACTGGGGCAGGGAGATGTGGCAGCTGGTGCGAACCGAGCGCGGCTGGAAGATCTTCTCGGTGGTGTACTCGATCCACGACAGATTGAGCGTTGCGGGCGACAGATAATTCATTCTGTTGGCTGCGCCCGCATGGGCGCAGCTCAGCTCGAGCGTCTCAATCGCTCGTCAACGCACAGGAGCGCATGCACGACGCCACGAACGATCAGGGTTCCTGGTAGTCGCTCTCATCGTAGCTGCCCATCACCGTGCAGGTCAGCGATGAACTGCCTTCGCCCAGCATGAGCTCACCCATCGTCGTCGTGCGTCCAGCATTGGCTGCGAGCTTTGCCGCCTTGCGCACAGCAGCGGCGCTGGCGTTGAACGCGGCGGTGTAGCTTTCGCCCAGTTCACCGTCCGGATCGATATAGATGGACACCTCGCGTACCGGCAAGCCGAACACGGTAAAGGGGGCCGGGGGCGTGATCAGCGTGAACTCACCGGACGCGCTGCGGGCAAGGGCCTTCCACGCAGCACTGTCCGTGTCGGGTTGCGTCCTGCATTCCAGGGCAGCCTGTATCGCCGGGGCAACCGCACGCCATTGCGCGGCATCGAGCGCCTGTGCCGCCGGGGCGGCGAGCAGGCCAGCAAGCAGCGGTGCGATGTACTTCACGCGGGCACCGCGCGACTGCGTCATCCATTGACCAACGATCATTCCCTGTTACTCCGGTTGCGCTTCAGGGTGTCAACGCCGACGGACCACGATGGTCGCTTCCCTGGCTGGGCAAGTTTACGATCTGTGCTTGAGTCGGCCAACCGTTCGGTGAGCACGCCATGGCAAGGACCTGTGAATCTTCCCTGCACCGCAAGCAGCTGCTCGCAAGCGATGTGGCGGCCTGTTACTACTGCTTCGCCGAATTTCCGCCTGCCGCGGTTGTTGCGTGGTGCGACAGCCAACAGCAGGATCAAACCGCACTGTGCCCACAGTGCGGAGTGGACGCCGTTGTGGGGTTCACCGGCACCGTGGATGTGGCCTGGCTGCGGCACGCGCATGAGCAGGGCTTTTCATAGAGCGCCGCCGTGCGCCCACCCGACCCCTCGACCTGCGCCCCTCCCACAACGGCATGACTGCAGGCGTATTCTTGCCCCGGCGGCTGCCGTCGCCATTCATGACTACAGGAGCCGGATCCATGCGCGCGCTGGTAACCGCTTTGATCATTCCTTGGCTGGCACTCACGGCAAGCCCGTTGGCCGCGCAAGTCACCCCGGCGCCCGAGCCGCGGGCAGAGCTACCCGATGTGCCGTTGCCATCCGAACTCGACCGTGTGCTGCGCGACTACGAGCGCGCATGGAATGCCGGTGACGCAGCCGGACTTGCCGCGCTGTTTGCCGACGACGGCGTGATACTGCAAAGCAACCACGCCCCCGTGCGCGGCCGCGCCGCCATCGAGGCGGCCTACGCGCGCCAGAGCCCGGGCGGGTCACTGCGCCTGCGCGCATTCGCCCACGCAGTGTCCGGTACCGTCGGCTATGTCATCGGCGGATACGGCTTCGGCGGTGGCCGACGCGATGCGGGAAAATTCACCCTTGCCCTGCAACGCGCGGCGGATGGGCGGTGGATGATCTTTTCGGACATGGACAACACCAACGCAGCGCCACAGGTGCGCAAGCCGATGGACGCGGCCCAACCTGCGGCACCGCCTGCCGGACGATCCTGACGGGGGCGGCCGTGCCGGGTGCCCAGCAGGCCGAAGAAGTGCGGTAGCGACCCGTTGCGCCGCTACTGGTAAGACCCCGCCGCCGAGTCGAGCGCGTTCATCAGGTGGGCTTCTTCAAGCGGCTGCGGCGATTGGCCCGACTCAATCTCCCACGCCTGCAGGGCCGCGTCGCGTTCGGCAAACATCCTGACGATGTCGCGGATCTCGCTGTCACGCTGCACGTGGTCGTTGCCATACAGCGCGCAGGTGTAGAACGTGCCGCTGCTCCCCTGCGCCAGTTGCCCCCGTACATGCGCCAGCGGAAGCGCCAGCCGGCGATGCAGGAATGCCACCAGCGGCAGGTCGGTGGTGGGCAGCAGGGAGGCGAGGGCGATCTTCATGCGCAGCAGTATGACCGGCCGGATCACTCAGGCGGCGCTGCCACTGGCCGATACGCAACCCGCGGCAGGCGTGGCCGCTTCTGTCCGAAGCCCACGTTGTTATCGCAGCCACGCCATGAAGATGCTCACGCGCGGCGTGATGTTCGCTCAGTAGCACGCGTTCTCATGGAGACCGAAAGAGTGAAGCTGAAGCGATGAAGATCGCTCTTCACGCTCTCTCCACGTCTTCCAATCGCAGCTGAAAGCCGGTCATGGCTCTGGCGAAAAGGCCGCTATAGTCCGGGTTCCCCAGACGAAGGAGGGAGTGCAATGTTCCTCACCAAGCAACAGCTCAACGCCGCCCGTACGCTCACCGTGGCAATTGTCGCCACCGTCGGTCTCAGTGCTTGCGCCACCTATAAAGACGAATTTGCAACGATCAACTCACGCCTCGACCAGCTCGACGTAAAGGTGCAGGGTGCGGCCCAGAGTGCCGAGTCTGCCAACCAGTCCGCACAGCAGGCCAACCAGCGTCTGGATCAGATTGAAGGCCGCGTCCAGCAGCTTGAAAAGGCACCTCGCCGCACGCCGCGCGGTTAACCGGAATCGGGTTCCGGTGGCCGTTGCAGGCCACCGGCGTCCCGTGATCACACCGTTTTCATAGCAAGGAACTGTCCCATCCTTACGTATTCATCTCCTGCATTCCGGGCCGTAGGTGGCGCGCTGGCGTTGGCATTGGCATTGGCCAGCACCGATGTCGCCCACGCCAAAGATTCCGTTGCCCAGCCGGTTGCCGCCGTCGATGAGCTTCCGCAAGGCCAGGAAGTGTCCGATACCGTGATCGAGCTGGCGGGTTGGGTTGTCGCAAGCAAGGACAGCCAGGGCTATCCGTTCGCGGTGCTGGACAAGGCCGCGGCCCAGATTCTGGTATTCGGTGGTGACGGCAAGCTTCGCGGCGCGGCGCCGGCACTTATCGGCTCGGCCACCGGCGATCATTCGGCCCCCGGCGTTGCCGGTCTTGCGCTTCGCGCCATTCCCGGACGCGATCGCACGACACCTGCCGGTCGCTTCATCGGCGGCTACGGCCCCTCCATCGACGCCGGGCGCGTGCTGTGGGTGGACTACGAGTCCGCCGTATCCCTGCATCCGACCCCGCCTGGCACCCCGGCCGAAAAGCGCGCCGAACGCCTGGCCTCGCCGTCGCCCGACGACAACCGCGTCACCCACGGCTGCATCAACGTCTCTTCCGGCTTCTACGATCAGATCGTCCGCACCACGTTCGAGCGCGGCGGAGTGTTCTACATCCTGCCCGACAAGGCGACGATCGCCGAGACCTTCCCGGCCTTCGCGGAGAGTCGCGCGGCTGCGCAGGGCGGCGACGGCAAGCAGGCACGTTCCGCGCGCAAGTGAGGCGCGCATCGCCGTGTTGCCGTATGCCCGCCTGACGGTGTATTGAAGGTCGCACGCAGCCGGGGCCAGCAGCAGCAGCAGCGCACTCACGCCGAACGTGGCCCCGTCGTACAGCAGGCCTCCTGCCGTGGAGCCCAGCGCGATGCACAGCTGCACCACCGCCACCATCAAGCCGCCGCCCGCCTCGGCATCGTGCGGCAAGCTCGCGGCCACCCACAACCACCATCCCACCGGGGCAGCGAGGGGGGATGAGGCGGGGCGGTGATCCTGCGCTGCTGGCCGGCTGCTCCCCCGGGAGGTCACACGCAGCCTGTTCCTGGCCGATCACGCGGCGGGTGACCTGAGCGGGGCCGACGGTCGCCGGGTTACGGCGACCCGGCGGCCGTGCCGGCAGCCTCTTCCTGTAGCGCCAGCCGGATGGATCCGGTCAGGTCGCTGCGGGTGAACGGCTTGGGCAGGATCGCGATGTTCCTGCCAACCGTGCCGCTCGCATGGATGTCGCGCGGGTAACCGGAGGTGAACAGCACATGCAGCGCCGGCTTATGCTGCAAGGCGCGCTTGGCCAGTTCCCAGCCGGACATGCCGGGCATCACGATGTCCGAGAACAGCAGGTCCACGGCCACGTCGGTGCGTTCCAGCAGCCGCATGGCGGAGGGGCCGTCGTGCGCTTCCAGCACGCGATAGCCGAGCTGTCGCAGGGTCTCCACGGTGTAGGCGCGTACGTCGTCGTTGTCTTCGGCCACCAGCACCGTGGTCTCTTCCAGCACCTGGTACAGGCCTCGCCGCGGTTCTTCCGGCGGCCGGCTGCTGGGCAGCGGTGCGGACGAGCGCGGGAACAGCATGGTGATGGTGGTGCCGGCGCCCGGGGCGGATTCCAGCAGCACATGGCCCCCGGACTGCTTGACGAAACCGTACACCATCGACAGGCCCAGACCCGTGCCGCGGCCCACCTCCTTGGTGGTGAAGAAGGGCTCGAACACCCGCGCCACGGTCTCGGCGGACATGCCGTGGCCGCTGTCGCGCACGCGCACCATCGCATACTGGCCGGGTGGTACGTCCGGGTTCTGCGCGCTGAAATCTTCATCCAGGTGGGCGTTGTCCACCTCGATGGTGAGCCGGCCACCGTCGGGCATCGCGTCGCGGGCATTGACGGCCAGGTTGAGTACCGACGCTTCCAGCTGGCTGGGGTCGATCTCCACGCACCAGATGTCCGGGCTGTGCAGCATTTCCAGCTGCACCAGTTCGCCGAGCGAGCGCTTGAGCATGTCCTGCATGTCGCTGACCTGCGCATTGAGGTCCACCGGCAGGTTGCGCAGCGGCTGGCGGCGCGAGAAGGCGAGCAGGCGCTGGGTGACGTTGGCCGCACGCATCACGCCCTTGAGCGCGTTGTCCAGCGCACGCCCGGCGTTGCCGGCACCGTCACCGAGCCGGTCGATCAACAGCTGGGCGTACTCCACGTTGCCGGCGATCACGGTCAGGATGTTGTTGAAGTCATGCGCGATGCCACCGGTGAGCTGGCCGACGGCCTCGATCTTCTGGCTCTGGCGCAGGGCTTCCTCAGCCTGGCGGCGCGCCGTGGTCTCGACTGCTTCGGACACCACTGCGGTGACCTTGCCCTGGTGGTCCAGCAGTGGCCGGAAGGAGAACTCAAAGGTGCGCCTGCCGGTGGGCAGGCGCAGCTCCAGCTCGTGCCGTGACGCCGTCCCGGCCGCTGCATCCAGGACCGCCTGGCAGACGATCGCGGGCACGCCGTCGGTATCGGCGAACCACGCCGATTCGCAGTAGATCGTACCGTGCACGTCTTCCTTGGTGGCGAGGATGGCGGCCAGCGAGGCGGAGTTGGTGTCGATGATCCGGCCATCCAGTGTCAGCAGGTTCTGGTGCTGGAAGCTGGATTCGAACAGCGCCTGCAGGCGGCTTTCGCTGCGATGCAGGGCCGAGGTGCGTTCGACCACCTGTCGCTCGAGCGACGCATTGCTGGCCGTGAGCAGCGACTGGGCGTGCTTCAGTTCGCTGATGTCCCGTGCCATGGCGTAGTAACCCATGACCGCCCCGTCGGGGCCCAGCTCGGGCACGCAGTCCACCTGCGCATGACGCGGCGTGGCGCCGCCGCGCATGGACAGGGTTTCAAAGCTGACCTTCCGGCCCTGCAGCACCTGGTCCAGGTGAACCTGCATCTTCTCGAAGGCCGCGTCGCCGACAATCTCGCGGGCGTGCATGCCGACCAGGCTCTCTGGCTCGCGGCCGTGCCATTCGAAGTAGGCCAGGTTGGCGAAGCGATAGCGGTGATCCCGACCGAAGTAGGCGATCAACGCGGGCAGCGAATCGGTGATCAGGCGCAGCCGCTGGTGGCTGTCGCGCAGTTCGGCTTCCACCTTCCGCAGCCGGCGGCGTTCGTCGGCCTCGCCGATGGCGCGCACGATCGCGTCGGGCAGCCGTTGCAGCCGCGCCTTGACCACGTAGTCGCGCGCGCCACGCTTCAGGGCCTCGACGGCCAGCTCCTCGGTGAGCGTGCCGGAGACGAAGATGAAGGGAATGTCGGGCGCGATCTCGCAGGCCAGCGCCAACGCGGCGTCGCCATCAAAGCCGGGCAACACGTGGTCGGCCAGGATCACGTCGAAGCGGTCGCCTTGCAGTGCGGCCTGCATGCCCTGGTGAGACCAGGTGCGTTCAACGGTGAACGGGAGACCGGCGCGGCCGAGCTGGAGCGAGATCAGCTCGGCATCCAGCGCGTTGTCTTCCACCATCAGGATGCGGATCGGTGTACCCGATGAAGCGTCAGCCATCTTTTCTGCTCTTGGCACCGAACAGGGTTCCGTGCGGCGGTGGTTGATTGGTGATGCCCCAGAACATGCCCAGGCCCTGGATGGCCTCCAGGAACTCCTTGAAGTCCACCGGCTTGACCACGAACGCATTCACGCCCAGTTCGTAGCTGCGGATCAGGTCCTGTTCTTCGCGCGAGGAGGTCAGCATCACCACAGGCGTGCTGCTCAATGCGGCGTCGGTGCGGATTTCCTTGAGTACTTCCAGCCCGTTGAGCTTGGGCAGTTTCAGGTCCAGCAGCACGACCACCGGGCCGCCATGCATGGCGCCGGCGTACCGGCCCTCGCAGCGCAGATATTCAAGCGCTTCCACGCCGTCCCGGACATGGGTCACGTCGTTCAGCAGCTGGCAGCGTGCGAGGGCGGCCATGGTCAGCTCAGCGTCTTTCGGGTTGTCTTCCACGAGCAGAATCGGTCGCAGATCTCTCATAGTTTGTCTCCAGCAGCGAAGGGAATGGTAAAGAAGAAGGTGGCTCCGCTTCCCACCTCGCCTTCGGCCCAGGTGCGGCCGCCGTGGCGGGTGATGATGCGGTGCACGTTGGCCAGCCCGATACCGGTGCCTTCGTATTCGTCCGAATGGTGGAGGCGCTGGAACACGCCGAACAGCTTGTCCACGTAGCGCATGTCAAAGCCGCAGCCGTTGTCGCGCACGAAGAAGACGTCCTCGCTGTCGGTGCGCTGATGGCCCACCTCGATGGTCGGGTGCGGGGTATCGCGGGTGAACTTGATGGCATTGGCCAGCAGGTTCTGCCAGACCAGCCGCAGCATGCCGGGGTCTGCCTGCACGCGCGGCAACGGCGGCACCTGCCACTGGATCGAGCGGCCGGCGTATTCCATGTCCAGCTTGTGCCGGACATCTTCGACCAAGGCGGTCATGTCCATGGAAATCTGACCCATCGTGGACCTGCCCATCTGCGAGAAGCTGAGCAGGTCGTCCACCAGTGTTCCTGCAGATTGTGCAGACTCGACGATGGTGTCGAGAAATCTCTTTTCTGAATCGTTCAATCTTTCGCTGGCCGAGGCCCACAGAAGCTCGGAATAGCCCACGATGTGGCGGAACGGTGCACGCAGGTCGTGGCTGACCGAGTAGGAGAAGGCTTCCAGTTCCTTGTTGCTGCGCAGGAGCTGTTCGTTGATGGCGGCCAGTTCCTCGGCCTTGCGCAGCACGATGTCCACGATGGCCGCGCGCAGTTCCAGGGCGGCATCGCGATCGACCGCGCTCCACGGCAGCGACTGCCGGCGGACGGTTTCCTTCCAGCCTTCGAACGACGTCCGCGGGGTCAGCATGCCGGTGGCCTCCTTGCGCGGATCGCCGCCCCAGCGAACGGTGCGCACCACCTCCGGGCGGAACCACAGTACGAAGCTGTCATGCACCTGCGAGATGGAAATGGCCAGCACCCCGCTGGCCACCTCGGTGAAGGCCTCCGACGCCTGCCACAATGACTGCAGGCGGTCGGTGAAGAACAGGTCGCCCTCGCGCTGCTGCGCGGCCAGCCATTGCACCAGCTGCATGACCTGCGCCTGGCTGGGGCATTGGCCATGCAGAATGCACTCACCGCGGTGCACGATCGCCGCCCCGGCCGACTCGGTCAGTGCCAGCAGGCTGTCCTGGTCTCGGCCCAGCGCGGCCATGAAATCCTGGTCACCGGCCATGCGGGCCAGCATGCGCACCTGGATCGCCCGCCGCGCGATGCGCTGTTCCACGCCCAGCGCGCGCTCCTTCAAGGTGATCTGCAACGACAGAATCTGCCCGATGAACTCGCACGCGGTGCGTACGTGGTAAGGCACGCGCCGCGGGTGCTGGCTATGGCAGGAAATCAGTCCCCACAGCTGGCCTTCGCGCAGCAGCGACACCGACATCGAGGCGCCGGTGCCCATGTTGCGCATGTACTGGAGGTGCACCGGTGAAACGCTGCGCAGCGACACCGGGCCCAGGTCGATGGGCGGCTCGGCGGCGTCGGCTGCGGCGCGCACCAGCGGCACCGGCTGGTAGTCGCTGTTGGCGATCAGCCGGACGCGGTTCTGGCGGTACAGCTCGCGTGCCTGCGCCGGAATGTCCGATTCGGGAAAGCGAAGGTCCAGGTAGCTCGGCAGCACCTCGTTGCGGTTCTCGGCCACTACCGCCCCGTTCCAGTCCTCATCGAACCGGTAGACCAGCACGCGGTCCAGCCCGGTGAGCTGACGCACATGCGTGGCGGCGATGTCGCACAGGTCGGTCAGGGTGGCGGCGTGCTCGATCGCCTCCATGAATCGGCGAATCGCCGGGTACAGGTCCTCCAGCGAGCCCGGTTCGCCTGCCACCGGCTCCTCCAGCTCGACGATGACATCGTCGCCCACGCGATGCGCCACCACCTGGTGGAGGCCCTGCGTGCCGATGGCGTGGGCGCCCAGGAACTGCGTGGTCCCCGCTGCCAACGCGGCCAGCAGCGGACGGCAGTGCGCCAGCGCTCCCCCCAGTACTGCCTCGATCGGGTGCCCCAGCGGGTCGCCGTACGCGTCCAGCACCTCCGGGCGTGCAACTGCGCGCGCTTTGACTACCAGTGTCCCGTGCGCCATCACCAGCACCATCCCATGGGGCTGGATTGCGCCTGGCGTGCGTATCGGCTCGCTGGCACACGTGCTCAGGTCCAAGGGGATGTCGTTGGAATTGATTGATGACATGCTGTTGAGTCCACCCATTGCCTTGATAACAGAACCGCTCCAGACGACCTGCGGGTCTCACTACCCGACAGCAGCGCCTGCGCCAGTGCGGCGTGGAACAGCCTTATAGCTTGGCACAGGCGTGCACTCGGACCGGTGATGATCCGGCGCGCAGGGGGAACTGTTGGACGCGGCCTCAGCCGAGTTCGGCGTCGAGGTGATGGGCGGCGCGCGCGAACGCGGCCCCGGCCCCCTGCAGCACCGCGGCTTCCTGCTGTGGATCCAGAACGATGGCGTCCAGTTCGGCGACGAACCGTCGCCATGCGGCGGCAACGCCCTCCGGCGCCGGAGCCATGTGGCGCGCGCCGAAGTTGGCATGCAGGCCGAGCTGGCTGGCCAGCTTCAACAGCACCGCGCCGCCGAGCGCCGAACCCTCCATGACGTAGAGCCATCCCAGTCCATGGGAGGGCGTGCCGATGTCAGGTGCGCAGGGAGCAGGGTCGGGCAGATGCGCGTCCAGGTCGGCCAGATCGCACGCGACCCGGGAGAGCCGCTGGCGTCCCTGGATGCTTGGCAGCAGCTGCACCAGCGCGGGGCACGCATACAGGCCATGCACATCCGCGTGCAGACGATGCTGCACACGCAGGAAACAGGCATACGCAGCGCGGCTGCGGAAGATGTCCAGGTCCAGAATGCGTTGGTCCAGGCGCCGATGCGCGTGGTCGGTGCCCGTCTTCAGGCGCTGCGCGCGCGACGGGCCTGGCAACGGGCGAAGTGCGGAAGACGGGTCGTGTACGGGCACGGGGGCGTGACGCGGGTGGATGCAGCCGTCATCTTAGCAACGCGCCGGCCAGGGACCTCAGCCCTGCAACTGGCTGGAATCGACATGACGGCGGCCTTCCTGCGTCAGGTCGATGTCGCCGTCTTCGGCCTGCGCGGCGTAGCCGGCGGCAACCGCCCAGTTCGCCTCGGCGTCCGATACCGGGCGGGTGGCGTTGATGTCATCCAGGATGCGGCGTTGCTCGGCGGTCAGGCTCATGTGGTCGGCCCGCTCGATCCCATCGCGGCACCGCCCTGCCTGGCACGGATGGCGCGGCGGTGGTTCACCCACCACACCAGCCCGGGCAGCCCATACAGCAGGGCCCCGACCAACAGAAATATCTTGAATGCGGTATTCATGGTGTGCCTTCGATAGCAGCCTGCCGGGCGTCCGACGGAGGGAAGGCGGAATGATCTTCCCAGGCGACAGCTGCAGTTCAGCAGATGGCACGTGAAGCCGCTGTCCATCCGAAGCGGCAATGCCGTGACGCGGGCCACAACGGTCGCGCACTTCATGCCCAGCCCACACACGCTTTGTACCCTCGTTGCCTGCGCCCCACTGGAGCAACGATGCGCCCGGATACACCGATTTCCTCTTCTGCCAGCGCGCCCTCACCGGCCCGTCGGCTGCGTCGCTGGCTGGTCCGCCTGCTGCTGCTGGCCATCTGCGTGGTGGCCGTGGGCGCCCTGTGGAACAGCCGCTGGGCGCAGGTACCGCGGGCGATGTGGACACTGGCGCGGATGCCGCCGCCCACTGCACTGCCTGTTCCCGTGGACGGGGTGACGGCCCGGCGCATTGCCGATACGTTCGGCGCACCCCGTGGCCGCGACCGCACCCATGCCGGCATCGACATCTTCGCCAGGCGCGGCACGCCGGTGCGCAGCGTGGGCGACGGGGTCGTGGTGGATGTCCGCGAGGGCGGGCTGGGCGGTCGGCAGGTGTGGGTGCTGGGGCCGGCCCGGGAGCGCTATTACTACGCCCATCTGGAGGGATGGCGCGACGGCCTGGTGCGCGGCGAGGTGGTGACGGCCGGCACGGTGCTGGGCTACGTGGGCGACAGCGGCAATGCCAAGGGCACGCCGCCGCACCTGCATTGGGGCATCTACGGGGCCGACGGGGCTTACGACCCGCTGCCCTTGCTGCGTGCGTGGACGCCGGCGCCACGCACAACCCCGGCCGCGCGTCGATGACGCTGGGCGTGCGCTAGCGGGTCGCGGGCGCGCCGGTTCCCGCTGCCAACGTGTCGCCAAACAGCTGCAGCGCCTGCGCGATGGCCGCTGCGTGGGCTGCGGCCTGCGACGCTTCCGGTGGGCACAGCGTGGCCAGGCGCTGGCGGCCGAGCGGCGTGCAGGCAGCCAGGAATTCGTAGTGGCCCACATCGGGCAATGTGCGCAGCGTCGCCTGCGGTGCGAGCGCCGCCAGCACCTCGCCATTGGTGGAGGGCGGTGCCACCGCATCGGCGTCGCCGAGCAGAATCGACACCGGCTGCGGCAGTGCGCGCAGTTGCGCCGGCGTAAAGGCCTGCACGATGGCCGGTGCCATCAGGAAGGCGGCCCGCACGCCGGGCACGCGATGGTCATCGCCTGCCTGCGCCATGTAAAGCGCCAATGCGGGCGTCGCTGCGGCATCGAGGCGGGCCTGCAGCGTGGACGCGGGCATTTCCAGTTGCGGCTGGCACACCCCGTCATCCGGGCTGGCGCGGCAGAACGCCAGCAGGTGGGCCATGTCCACGCGGGCACCGGCGGCGGCCAGCGCAGTGAAGCCGCCGGCGGAGAAGCCGGCCACTCCCAGCCGCGTGGCATCCACGTGCGCGCCGAGCTGCGGGTCGGCCTGCACCGCAGCCAGTGCGGCCTTGAGGTCCTCGGCGCGTTCCCAGATCAGGATGCTGCCGGCCAGCGTCATCGGCTCCACGCCGTTGTTGCCCGGGTGGTCCACGGCGATCACCAGGTAGCCGGCCCGCGCCATGGCAATGCCGAACCAGCCCATCATCCGCGCGCTGCCGCCATTGCCGTGCGACAGCAGCAGGGTGGGCAGGGCACCCGGCGCGATCGGGGCGTCGATGGCGGCGCTGCCGACGTCGAACAAGGGGGCGTCCGGGGGCCCGATGGTGATCGGCCGTTCGCGGGCGCCGGGCGCGGCCGGGTACCACACGGTGTAGCGCAGGCCGTCGTGCTGTGCGGCATCGCGCACCGCAGCGCTGGCACTGCGGGTCTGCCCATGGCGCTCACCGACGACCGTCGGCGCGGGGGCCGCCAGCGAGGCGGCGCTGGCCACGCAGAGCAGCAGGGTCAGGTAACGGGCGGGCAGTGGCATGGGCGGTCTCTCATGTAGGGTCGGTGTCGGCCAGCGGCAGCCAGATTTCCATGCCGCCGTGGCCGGTGTGCGCGTCAAAGCGTGCGTCGTAACGTTCCAGCTCCGGCGCATCGGCCAGGCTCAGTCCCGACGCGGGCAGGTAGTGGTTCAACAGCCAGTACCAGGTGGAGCGGATCGCCGAGATGTGGCCGGCGTGCCACGCCACCACGTAGCGGTGGGCGGGAATGCGCACGGCCTGCCAGCCGTCCGGCAGCGCCGCGAAGCCGGTCACGCCGATACCGGCGATGTAGTCGAAGCTGCCGTCCTCGTCGCTGTTGCAGCACACCCCGTAGCTCACCTCCGGTGCGGTGGGGCACTGCTGTGCCAGCCGTTGCCATTGCGAAGGAATGGCGGCCACTGAATCGCCGTGGTGGCGCGCACCGATGCCGGCCACCAGCAGGGTGTCGGCGCTGACGATGCGCGGGGGGTGCGCGCAGGGCAGGGCATCGTCGTGCAGCTTGATCGCCTCCACCAGCGCGATGCTGCCCAGTCCCTGCGCGCGCACCTGTTCCGGCGGGCGGCCGAACTGCTCGGAGAACGCGCGGGTGAAGGTGGGGTGTGAGGCATAGCCTGCCTCCAGCGCAACCTGCAGGATGTCGGGCGCGCCGCCGGCCAGTTGCCGCGCCGCTTCACTCAGGCGTCGCCCGCGCAGGTAGCGCACCAGCGACGTGCCGGTGCTGGCCTGGAACAAACGGGACAGGTGGTACGGCGACACCCCCACCACGCGTGCCACGTCGGCCAGTGCGATCGGCGCGGCGTGGTGGCTTTCGATGTACCACAGGGCCCTGCGTGCCGCGCTCATTGCCGCCTTCCGGATCGGGACAGGCACGCAGCGTAGCCCAGCACCGCCACGGCCGCTTGGCCGTTCTTGCTACAGCGTAAGGTTCAACGACACGAACAGACTGCGCCCGGGCGCCGGCGAGAACATCGGCTGGTCATCGCCGCCCCAAAAGAAATTGTCGTACCACGCGTAGGCGTAGGTGCGGCCGGTAAGATTTTTCACCTGCAGGTCCACGCTGAGCCGGTCCGACAGCGCGTAGCCGGCGCTGGCGTCCAGCACGGCGAAGCCGCCATAGCGTCCGTGCTGGTTGCTCTCTTCCACGTAATAGTCGCCCTGCCGACGGCCCTGAATGCCGAAGCGCCAGCGCGCATCGGGGCGGTAGTCGGCCCCGATGTTGGTGATGTGGCGTGGCGTGGCCAGCACCTCGTTGCCGGCCAGTGAGCGGCCGTCGGCAGTGAACGCGCTGACCACCGTGGCCTGCTGGATGGCGTGCGATGCCCAGAGCGTCCAGTGCGCACTCACGCGGGCATTGACCTGCAGGTCCACCCCGCGTCGCCGGGTCTGGCCCAGGCCGACGGTGGTGCCGGTGGCGGGCATGTTGGCCACTTCATCGGTGGCATCCTGCTGCCAGACCGCGACACGGGCCTGGGTGCCGTCGGCCGGGCTGAAGCTGATGCCCAGTTCCTTGCCGGTGTTGATCGACGGGCGGAAGGCGGCCTGCCCGGGGGTGAGGTAAGCCGGAGCGGTGGACCCGGTCAACAGCTGGAAGGTGCGGCCCCAGTTGGCGTACACGTTGAGCGAGGGAGTGAACGCATACGCCACGCTGAGTTTGGGTTGGTCTATCCAGCCGGAGCGCTGCAACGGTGCGCGGATGCCCCCGGGCAGGTGGGTGTCGCCGGAGAACCGATCCACGCGCCACGCCGGAATGATCGTCAGCGCCGGTGTCGGCTGGATCACGGCCTGCAGGTAGCCGCCGACGTTGTCCAGGGAATAGCGGTCATCGTTCTGGATGCGCGCCGGTACCGCGTCGAAGTCGGTCGGGATGCCGTAGGCGTAACGCAGTCGTCGGTACGCATTGTCCTGCTGCTCGGCGTTGATGCCGCCGGCCACGGTGAGCCGCTCGCTGGCGCGCCAGGTGAGGGTGCTCAGCAGCCCGGTCTGCCGTTCGTCCCACTGCCGGCGCTGGCGCGGCGCGTTGCCGGGCCGGTAATCGGTGAAGGTCACCTGGCGGTCGTCCTCGTACCGGTTGTAGTACACCCGGTTGCTGAGCTGCAGGGTGTCGGTGAGGCGTAGGTCCACGTGAGCGCCCAGGGTGCGCATGTCGCGCACATCGCCATCGTTGGCATTCTTGCGCGGCGATGCGCGCCGTGCGCTGGCCAGTTCGGTGGCGGTGAGAAAGCCGGGTTCGTCGGCAACGTGGTGGTACACGCGTGCGACCAGACCGGCCTTGAGCACATCCTCGTCGCTGCCGATGAACCATTTGCCGCCCAGCGAATACTTGCGCGACCGGTCGTGGTCGCGATACCCGTCCGAGGCCTGGGTGCCGATGAAGTAGTTCTGCGCCACGCCGTTGGCTTCGCGGCCGACGGCGAGCTGCACCTCGCGGCTGTCGAAACTGCCGTAGCTGAGCCGGGCATCGGTGTAGGTGCCCCCCTGGCGGGTGCCGACGTTGATGTTGCCGCCGATGTTGTGCAGGCCGTAGCGCGGGTCGTTGGTGCCGCGCACTACTTCGATGTAGTCGATGTCCAGCGGGAAGATCATGTCCACGAAGCGCTGGTTGCCGCTGTTGACGTTGCTCGGTATGCCGTCGATCAGGATCTTGATGCCGTTGATGTAGCCCTCGCCGTTGAACGCACGGAAGCTGGCCTTGCCGGACTCGGCACCCTGCCGGGTTTCGGTGAGCTGGATGCCCGGCATCTGCCCCAGCAGTTCCCAGCTGTTGCCGACATTCTTGTCCGCGATCTGGTCGGCAGCCAGCACATCCACCGAGGTCAGCACCTGGCGTGACGCCAAGGGGCCGGTGCTGCCCTTGCGGGCGTCCACGCTGCCGAGCGTGACGGCCGAGGGAGAGGGCGGGCTGGCCGCCGCGTCGGGTGCGCACAGCGTGGCCAGCAGGGCGGAGGCCAGGGCGTGGGTTTTCATGAGGAAGGGGCGTCAAACAGTCTTGGGTTCAGAATGATATAACATTGCATTCAATGTAGCTGGTCAGGGGTGCCGCCGTCCCAACGGGCCTGCAAGGCGACGTCATCCCGTGCCGGTTTGCGTGCGCAGGCTCACGCCGCCCCGCGCAGCCACGCCGTGATCGCTTCATGCAGGCGCGGGTGCGCGGGCACCGTGATGCCGAACGCATCGCGCAGCACGCTCAGCACATCGTCGGCGTCGTTGAGCAGGCGGCGTTCGCTGGGCTGCCCGCGGCGGTGCACGGTGTAGGCGCCGGCACCGAGCGTGCGGCGTCCGTCCGGCACGGCCAGGGCAACCCGCAGTTGCCCGGGAAAGGACGAATGCGGGTGCGTGCACACGTACCAGTTGCCCACCTCATGGTCGATGGGCGCCTGCACCTGCAGGTCGAAGTGGTAGAGCGGCCGCCACTCGCCGGCGATGTCCACCTGCAGCAGGAACTGGTCGTGCTGCGGGTCCAGCCGGTAGTGCTCGTGCGGCGTGGCCTGGGCGAAACGATGGTCCAGCCGCAGCGGACCGGTAGGGGTGTTGCCGCCAAAGCCGACGTCGGCGATGTAGTCCACCGCGTCGATGCGCACCAGCACCAGCATGTGGGTGCGCGCGGTGGGGGCGTCATCGGTGCGTCCCATGACCACACGCGCGGCCAGGGCGCGGGCATCGAAGCCGAGGTGCTGCAGCAGCGCCAGGAACAGTCCGTTGAGCTCGTAGCAATACCCACCGCGTCCTTCGCGCAGCAGCTTGTGCGCCACGCTGGGCAGGTCGATGGCCACCGCATCGCGCAGCAGCGTGGTGAGCGTCTCGAACGGGAACGTGGCGTTGTGACGTTCCTGCAGCAGTGCCAGCGTGGCCAGGGTAGGGGGCGGTGGCGCCGCCACGCCGAGGCGGGCCAGGTAGTCGCGACAGGTTTCCGGGTCCATGGGCAGGGGCCGTGCGGGAAGGTGGGGCCACTGTGGTGGCTCAACCGTGGTTGAGGTCAAGCGGGGGCGATCGAACGCTGAATCGCGCCCGCGGAATGCCCGCCACCGTCATCGTGCCGTCGCTTCTGCCCGCTACAAGGGGCAGGCAGGGCAGTGGGTCGCGGCCACCGCGAAAAAATACCCTAAAGACCACGCGTTTCCGGCCGATACCGATGCGTCATTCCGCCTGGAGCATGTGATGTCGGCCGTCCCCCGCCGCCCGTTGTCTTCGTTCGCCCGCCTGGGTGAGCGCGTTGTCCTGCCTTGGTTCACCCGTGCCGCCGCGTCGGCGCGCCGCCTGAGTGTCGCACGCAAGCTCAAGGCCGCGCTGCTGGTCTGCGGCAGCGGCCTGCTGGTGGTGGCGTTGGTCTACGCATGGACCCGCTACAGCAGCGAACGCGCCACCGCCCGCTACGCGGCCCACCAGCAGGACGCAGCCCTGGCCGCCACGCTGGCCACCCAGGTGGCCGATGCGCGCCGCCTGCAGACCCGCTACGCCATCACCTTCGAGGACACCGACCGTGCCGCCCTGCAACAGGGCCAGGCCCAGTTGCAGACAACCCTGCAGGCGCTGCAGCGTACCCCGCACGAGCCGGGCACGGCGGCCGCGCTGCGCGCGCTGGCGGCCCGTGCACAGGAATTCGCCGACGGGATTGCGGCGTTGAATGCCCGCGCCGATGAAATGGGCCGCGGCGACGCCGGACTGCGCGCACAACTGGACGCCAGCGCGGCCGCGCTGGACGGCCTGCTTGCCGGAGCCGATCGCCTGGCGTTGGCCGTGCAATGGCAGGCCATGCGCCGCCAGGAAGCACTGCTGCTGCTCAGCGGTGATGCACAGCACACCGATCGTGCCAGCGAAGCCAAGTTGCCGTTCGACCTTGCGTTGTCGGCCTCGGGCCTGCCGGCAGCAACGCAGGACGCCCTGCGCGCCGGCATGGACGCTTACCAGGGCGCGTTGCTGGCCTACACCGCCGCCCGCGTAGGGCTGGACGTGGAAGCGCAGTCGTTGGCCGATACTGCCGCGCAGATTGCCCCGGCACTACAGGCGCTGCACCAGGCGCAGGCGGCTGCGCTGGACGCCGCGCGTGCCCGCCAGCAGGCGCAGGCACGCGCGATGACCGTGCTGTTCGGGTTCACGCTGGCGCTGGTGGCGGCGGTGCTGATCGCCAGCCTGCTGCTGGTGCTGCGTGCCGTGCGCCAGCCCATCGCCGATACCCTGCGGTTTGCCGAAGACATCGCCGAGGACCGCCTGGACAGCGTGCTGGTGGTGCACAACCCGCATGATGACATCGGGCAGCTGGCGCAGCGGCTGGTGCACATGCAGCAGCGCCTGCGCGGGCGCATCGAGGCCGAACGTGCCGCCGCGCGCGACAACGCCCGCGCGCGGCAGGCGCTGGACAGCACCCAGGCCGGGGTGATGGTGATCGACCCCGATGGCCGCATCAGCCTGCTCAACCATGCGCTGTTGGCCGAACTGGCAGCATCCGAAGCGCAGTGGCGTGGCCAACCGGCGCAGGCGTTGCACCCGGTATTCGCGCGCATCGTGGAAGCGCTGCAAGGCCGCGAGCCGGGCAGCCATGAGATCGAGCACGCGGGCACGCGCTACCAGCTGGTGGCCACGCCGATCATCGACGACGGCCACCTGCTGGGCGCTGCGGTGGAGTGGCGCAGCCGCGCGCTGGAAACCACGGTGGAAACCGAAGTGGCGGCGCTGGTGGATGCCGCTGCGCACGGCCAGTTGCATGGCCGCATCGACACCACCGGCAAGCACGGCTTCGTGCGCACGCTGGCGGTCAGCATCAACCGGCTGCTGGATACCTTCCAGGGCAATCTGTCCGGTTTGCAGGCGGTGCTGTCCGCGTTGGCCCAGGGCGATCTGCGGGTGCGCATGCAGGGCGAGTTCCAGGGCGTGTTCGCGCACCTGCGCGACGATGCCAACGCCACCGTGCAGCAGCTCACCGACATCGTGGCACGCATCCAGCAGGCCTCGACTGCCATTGATGGCGCGGCGGGCGAGATCGTGGCCGGCCACCAGGAGCTGGCCGGGCGCACCGAGCGCCAGGCCGCGCACCTGGAAGAAACCGCCTCGTCGATGGAAGAGCTCACCGCCACCGTACGCCAGAACGCCGATGCCGCCCAGCAGGCCAACCAGCTGGCGCTGCAGGCCACCGGCGTTGCCCAGCAGGGCGGCGCCTCGGTGGCGCAGGTGGTGGCCAGCATGCGTGACATCGCCGACGCGTCGCGGCGCATCGGCGACATCACCGGGGTCATCGACGGCATTGCCTTCCAGACCAACATCCTGGCCTTGAACGCAGCGGTGGAGGCGGCGCGGGCTGGCGAGCAGGGCCGCAGCTTCGCCGTGGTGGCCAGCGAAGTGCGCCTGCTGGCCCAGCGCAGTGCCGATGCCGCCCGGCAGATCAAGGGCCTGATCGAGGCCTCGGTGGACACCGTGGCCGCCGGCAGCCGCCAGGTGGACCAAGCCGGTGCGACGATGGACCAGATCGTGGGCAGCGTGCAGCAGGTCAGCGCGATCATGGCCGGCATCTCGGCGGCGTCGCAGCAGCAGAGCGCCGGCATCGAGCAGGTGGGGCATACGCTGCTGCAGATGGATGGCAGCACCCAGCAGAACGCGGCGCTGGTGGAGGAAGCGTCGGCCTCGGCGCAGGCGATGGAACGCCAGGCCGCGCTGTTGTCCGACGCGGTGGCCGCGTTCGTGCTGGAGGTGCCGGTGACGCCGCGTGCGGCCCTGCGCGTTGCGGTGTAGCGGCGCCCCCACACGCCCTGCTCACGTTCCTTCACTGGCCGCTTCGACGGGTGCTCTTTATCCTGCACGGATGAGCACCCGTCGCACGCCCCCGTCACCGTCCACCCGCAACGCCTTCGTGCGCGTGCGCGGTGCCCGCGAACACAACCTCAAGGACGTCGACGTGGACATCCCGCGCGATGCGCTGGTGGTGTTCTCGGGCATCTCCGGGTCGGGCAAGTCGTCGCTGGCCTTCGGCACGCTGTATGCGGAGGCGCAGCGGCGCTACCTGGAGTCGCTGTCGCCGTATGCACGGCGGTTGATCGACCAGGTGGGCGTGCCCGACGTGGATGCCATCGAGGGCCTGCCGCCGGCGGTGGCGCTGCAGCAGCAGCGCGGCACGGCCAGCGTGCGCTCCAGCGTCGGCAGCGTCACCACGCTGTCCAGCCTGCTGCGCATGCTGTATTCGCGCGCCGGCACCTACCCGGCCAAACAGCCCATGCTGTATGCCGAGGACTTTTCGCCGAATACCCCGCAGGGTGCCTGCCCGAACTGCCATGGCCTGGGCCACGTGTATGAAGTGACCGAGCAGTCGATGGTGCCCGACCCGTCGCTGAGCATCCGCGAACGCGCCATCGCGGCATGGCCGCCGGCCTGGCACGGGCAGAACCAGCGCGACATCCTGGTCACGCTGGGCTACGACGTGGATATTCCCTGGCGCGACCTGCCCAGGAAGCAGCGCGACTGGATCCTGTTCACCGAGGAACAGCCGGTGGCGCCGGTGTATGCCGGCTTCACCCCCGCCGAAACCCGCGCCGCGCTGCGCCGCAAGGAAGAGCCCAGCTACATGGGCACCTTCAGCGGTGCGCGGCGGTATGTGCTGCATACGTTTGCCACCACCCAGAGCGCGATGATGAAAAAGCGCGTGGCCCGCTACATGGTGGGCACGGCGTGTCCGGTGTGCGACGGCAAGCGACTCAAGCGCGAAGCGCTGTCGGTGACCTTTGCCGGGCTGGACATCGGTGCGCTGTCGCAGCTGTCGCTCAGTGCCATGGCCGCCGTGCTGCGCCCCGCCGCCGAAGGTCATTTCGAGGCCCCGGCGGCGGCCGCCACCCGCAGCCGCGCGGCCGGGCGCAAGGCGCAGCAGGCGCGCGTCGCCGCCGGCGGCCCGTCCCATGCGGGCGGCAGCGACGTGCGGCGCACGCCGGACCTGTCCGAGGAAAAACGCATCGCCGCCCAGCGCATCGCGCATGACCTGGTCGAGCGCATCGGCACCTTGGAGGCGCTGGGCCTGGGCTACCTGTCGATGGACCGCGCCACGCCCACGCTGTCACCGGGCGAACTGCAGCGGCTGCGCCTGGCCACCCAGATCCGCTCCAGCCTGTTCGGCGTGGTGTACGTGCTCGACGAACCCACCGCCGGCCTGCACCCGGCCGACGGCGAAGCGCTGTATGGCGCGCTCGACCAGCTCAAGGCCGGTGGCAATACCCTGTTCGTGGTCGAGCACGACCTGGAGATGCTGCGGCGCGCCGACTGGCTGGTGGATGTGGGCCCGGGGGCCGGCCAGCATGGCGGGCAGGTGCTTTACAGCGGGCCGCCCGACGGCCTGCGCACGGTCAAGGCCTCGGTCACGGCGCCGTACCTGTTCGACGGCGACCGCGGTGAACGGCGCACGCCGCGCACGCCCTCGGGCTGGCTGGAACTGCGCGGCATCCACCGCAACAACCTGCACGGCCTGGACGCGCGTTTCCCGCTCGGCGCATTCACCGCGGTGACCGGTGTCTCCGGCTCGGGCAAGTCCAGTCTGGTGAGCCAGGCACTGGTGGAACTGGTCGGCGAGCACCTGGGCCACGAGCCGGTGGTGGAGGACACCGACAGCGAACTGCCGGTGCCCAGCAGCATCGAGCGTACCCGCGGCCGCCTGCATGCCGGCGCCAAGGCGATCAAGCGGCTGGTCAACGTCGACCAGAAGCCGATCGGGCGCACCCCGCGTTCCAACCTGGCCACCTACACCGGTCTGTTCGATCACGTGCGCCGCCTGTTTGCCGCCACCCGCACCGCCAAGGCGCGGCGCTACAGTGCAGGTCGTTTTTCCTTCAACGTGGCGCAAGGCCGCTGCGATACCTGCGAAGGCGAAGGCTTCGTGCACGTGGAACTGTTGTTCATGCCCAGCGTGTACGCGCCGTGCCCCACCTGCCATGGCCAGCGCTACAACGCCAAGACCCTGGAAGTGGAATGGAACGGCCGCAACATCGCCCAGGTACTGGGCATGACCGTGGAGGAGGCACTGGCCTTCTTCGCCGACGAGGCCCCGGTGCAGCGCCCGCTGCAGCTGCTGCGCGACATCGGCCTGGGCTACCTGCGGCTGGGCCAGCCGGCCACCGAGTTGTCCGGCGGCGAAGCGCAGCGGATCAAATTGGCCACCGAACTGCAGCGCAGCCAGCACGGCAGCAGCCTGTACGTGCTGGACGAGCCGACCACCGGCCTGCACCCGGCCGACGTGGACAAGCTGATGGCGCAGCTGCACGGCCTGGTGGATGCCGGCAATACCGTGGTGGTGGTCGAGCACGACCTGCGCGTGGTGGCCGATGCGGACTGGGTGATCGACGTCGGCCCGGGTGCGGGCGAGCAGGGCGGCACGATCGTGGCCACCGGCACACCCGCGCAGGTGAGCCGCGCCAAGGCCGGTGCCACCGCGCCCTACCTGCGACGCTGGTTCCCCTAGGCCGTGCGTCGCTGCACGACGCGATCACCGACTGAAACAAACCACCCCGGTAGAGCGACGCCATGCGTCGCTGCACCCCTCAATACACGTCGCGGCGGTAACGTCCTTCGCCCAGCAACGCATCCACCTGGTCCTCACCCAACACCTCGCGCAGCACCGCGTCCACCCCCTCGGCCATGCCGTGCAGCGAGCCGCACACGTAGAGGCTGCCCCCCATCGCCACCCAGGCCCGCAGCGCCTCCGGGTCCGCGCGCAGGCGGTGCTGCACATAGCCGCCCCCGTCCACGTCGCGCGAGAACGTCAGGTCGACGCGGGCCAGGTGGCCCTCGGCCTGCCAAGCCGCGATCTCGTCGCCGTACAGCCGGTCGAACGCGCGGGTGCGCTCGCCGAACACCAGCCAGTGGCCGCGGTCGCCGTGCGCGGCGGCTTCGCGCAGCAGGCTGCGCAGGCCGGCGATACCCGTGCCATTGCCGATCAGCAGCATCGGTGCGTGTTCCGGGAAACGGTGGAAACCGGCGTTGCGGCGCACCCGGGCCTGGATCATCGCGCCAGGGGCGGCGTGCACGCACAACCACCCCGCGCCCAGCCCGTGGCGGCCATCGGGCAGGTGGGTAAGGCGGATCACCAGCTGCAGGCGATCATCGTTGGGGACCGAGGCAATGGAGTACTCGCGGTGCGGCAACGCGGGCAGCGTGGCCAGCCAGGCGGCGGCGTCGGCGACCGGCAGGGCCGGCGGGACGTCGGTCAACACACGGCCCGCCGCCACCTCGACCAGCGTGGCGGCCACACCGTCCACCACGATGCGTGCCGCCGGGTCGAGCCCGTGTCTGGCCAGCACGGCGCGCACGTACGCATCGGCATGCCGCGGTGCCACTTCCAGGATGTCGCCGGCCTGCCAGCGGGCGTGTGCCGGCGGGGTCAGGTCCACCTGCCAGATCGCCGCGGCGGCGCTGCCTGCGTTGAGTTGCTGGCGGCTCTGCAACACCCACGTCTGCAGGGCGGCCGGCGCCAGCGGCGGTGCCGTGTCTTCGATGCCGCTGATCGCACCCAGCTGCTGTTGCCAGCGTGCGAGTGCCGCCGCATCGTCGCGGTCCACCTCCACGGTCGGGAACAGGCGCTGCGCGCCCTGCGTGTGCAGCCACGCATCCACCGCACGCGAGAAGCCGCAGAAGCGCACGTACTCGCCATCGCCCAACCCCAACAGCGCATAGTCCAGCCCGGCCAGCGGCAGGGACCGGGTAAGCAGGCGGCGCTCGAACACGCGTGCGGCGTCCGGCGCTTCGCCATCGCCGAAGGTGCTGATCACGAACAATGCCTTGCCGGCCTGCTGCAGGCTGGCAGCGTCGAGCTGCCCCAGCGCACGGACCTGCACCGCCAGTCCCGCCGCCTGCAGCTGCGCGGCCGCGCGCCAGGCCAGCTGTTCGGCGAACCCGCTCTGGCTGGCGAAGGCGACCAGCCACGGTGCCTGGCCGTTGCCTCCCGCCGTGGCGATGGGCAGGCGCGCGTTGCGTACCTCGCGCTTCTTGCGGCGCCGGTCCAGGTACAGCATCCAGCCGGTGATGAAGAACAGCAGCATGGCCAGGCTGCTCAGCATCACCACGATGCGCCCGGGCAGGCCAAAGAAGCTGCCTGAGTGCAATGCGAACACGCTGACCATCACCTTGCCGCCCGCGCCCTGGGCCGCATACGGCTCATAGCCCAGCAGTGCGCCGCTGGCCGGATCGATCTGCACGATGTCCTGGGCGCGGTCGTGCGCGGTGTTGGTCCCCTGCACGCGCGCGGTGACCACCTTGCCGGGTTTTGCCGGGAAGCGCAGGTCCACGTAGCCGCCGCGCACGCCCTCCAGCGCGTACAGCGTGGCCTGCAGCTTGCCCAGGTCCAGCGCGCCGGGCCCGGCGGTGGCGGTGGCCTGTTCGGCACGGGCGCCGCCCAGCAGCTGGGTAGCGCCGGCGCGGTACCAGTCGAACGACCACCACAGCCCGGTCAGCGCGATCAGCAGGTACACCAGCAGCACCCAGGTGCCCACCACCGAGTGCAGGCTCCACAGGAACGCGCGCCCGCTGCGGGTCCATTCCACCGCCAGCCAGGTGCGCCAGTGCCACCAGCGCCGCGGCCAGCGCAGGTACAGCCCCGACAGGCAGAAGAACACCAGCACGATCGCGCAGCTGCCGGTAACCACGCCGCCGCGCTCGCCGGCCACCAGGTGCCGGTGCAGGTCTTCGACGAAGGCGAAGAACGCCAGGCCGCGCAGGTCATTGAACACCCTGCCGGTATAGGGATCGAAGTAACGCCAATGTTCCTGGCCGCCCTCGAAACGCGCCACCGACAGCCGCTGGCCGGTGGCGTCCATGCGCAGCCGCTGCATCGCGCGCGGCTGGCCCTGCTGCAGCCGCGGCACCAGCTCGGTCAGTGCCATCGGCTGCGCACCGGCCTCATGCTGCCGGGCCACCTGCGCGAACACCGGGTTGGCCGCGCGCATGATCTCGTCTTCGAAGGCCAGCGTGGCCCCGCTCAGGCCCATCACCGCCAGCACCGTGCCGGCGGTGATGCCGAGCAGCCAATGCAGCTGGAACAGGGTCCACTTGAACATGCGGGTCGGTCCGGTCAGAAGTCGAGCTGGTAGCCGAGGGTGACGGTGCGCCCGCGCCCGGCGAAGTAACGGTCCGGCTCGATCAGCGCGCTCTGCGAGTAGTAGGTGATGTACTGGCGGTCGAGCAGGTTGGCCACGCCCAGCTGCACGCTGCCCTTGGGCAGGGTGTACGTGGCGGCCAGGTCGAACAGTGCATAGCCCTGGAACTGCTTGGCCGCTTCATCGAAGGTGCGGTTGAACGCGTACTGCCCCTGCACGAACGTGGACAGTGCCGGCGTCCACTGCGCCGACCAGCTGGCAATCACCCGGTTCGGCGCGATGTTCAGGCCATCCAGGCGCGCATCCAGCCGGCCATCGGCATCGCTGTCGTAGCGCCCGCGCGTCCACGCATAGGACAGGCCGAGTTTGTGCGCTTCGTTGAGGCGGTAGCGCACGCTGGCATCCAGGCCTTCGATGCGGGTTTTTTCGCGCGCCATCTGGAAGGCACCATCGACTGCGATGATCCGCGTACCCAGGTCCGAGCGCGACTGGAAAAGCGCCACGTCCGCTTCCCATGCACCGGCGCGCAGCCGCCCGCCCAGTTCAACGTTGCGGGTCAGCACCGGTTCGAGCGTATCGAGGTCGGCCACCGAGGTGCCGCGGGTGTTGATCGAGCGCAGCACGCGGCCCACGTCGGGCATGCCGAAGCCTTCGGAGTAGCTGCCGAACACGTTGAACGTGTCGGTCGGCGCGAACACCAGGCCGGCGTTGTACAGGGTTTCGCCGAAGGACAGTTCGCCGCCCTCCACGTTGACCCGGTTGTAGCGGTACAGGGTCTGGTAGCTGTCGATGCGCAGGTCGGCTTCTTCGCGGCGCACACCCGCCTGCGCGGTCAGCGTGGGCAGCAGTTTGTACTCGGCCTGCACGAAACCGGCCACGTTGCGGAACGTGGATTCCGGCACATAGGTGCGGCCGGTGCCGTACAGGTCCTGCTTGCCACTGTCGTGCAGCAGGTCGATGCCGCCGGTGAGCTTGAGCGCACCGCCCAGCAGGTCATCGCGGCCCAGGCTGGTCTTGGCGCCCCACTTGGAGGCTACCGAGCGCGACTGGTCGTACAGCGTGCCCACCGGGGCGATCAACGGATCCTGGAAGGTCGAGGAGCGGTCGCCGCCGAACAGGCCTTCGAATTCCTGGTTGAACACCATCGCGCGCAGTTCCATCCCGGCCAGGTCGTGATGGATATACGACAGCCCGGTGGTCCACACATCGTTCCACGGAGGCGTGCCCGGCGGGGTGCCGCGCACCGACGTGGTGGGAATGCCGGCGCTGCGGTTGCCGGCCACGGCGAGGTAGTCGGCCTTGGACTTGATCCGGTAGCGGTTGGTGCTGAACTGCAGTTCCTGGTTGTCGTCGAACCAGTAGCCCAGCTTGGCGTGCAGGTCGTAGGCGCGGGTGGCCATCAGGTCGCCCTGCGTGGTGTCGGTGCCGATCGCGGTGCCGTCGCCGTCCAGCCACAGGCCCTGGTCTTCGACGCCCACGCCGACCAGGTAGTCCCAGCGGCCGGTGCCGCCGCTGATGCGGTAATCGGTGCGGTAGCTGGTGGTGTCACCGTCCAGGCCGCTGGTCGGCACGGTGGTCTGCACGCCCAGGTGCTGGCTGATCTCGCCTGGCTCGGGGCGGCGGGTGATCAGGTTGATGGTGCCGCCGGTGGCGCCCAGCCCGTTCATGGCGTTGGCGCCCTGGATCACCTCGATCCGCTCGACCATGGCGTAGTCGATGGTGTGCGCTTCACGACCGGTCGGGCGCAGCGGGTTGGACTGCGGAATGCCATCGACCAGGATCAACGGCGTGCGCCCGCGCAGGGTCTCGCCACTGCCGTTCATCTTGCCGCGGCTGGGCGTGTACGACGGCAGCAGGCTGGACAGCAGGTCCGACGAATTGCCGCTGATGCGCAGCTGCTGTTCGATGGCCTGACGATCGATGATCACCACCGTCTGCGGCGCGGCGTCGGCCAGCTGGCCGGTGCGCGAAGCGCTCACCGTGACCGTGTCCAGGGTGCGGGCGTCGGTCTGCTGGGCGATGGCGGGCGCCGCCAGCAGCGCGGAAAGGGCGATGAACAGGGGAGATAAGCGCACGGGCACGTCCTTGGAGCATGGACGTGGCAACACCAGCCCAGCAGCGAATGAGAATTGATCGCGTCATTGTTGGGCGGGCCATCGCCCCGGTCAATACCCGGCCCAATCCTCGATCTCGCCGGCCGCGAACGGCCCCAGCTTCTGCTTCACGATGCGCCCGTGCGCATCCACCAGCACCGAGTAGGGCAACAGCCCCTGCGCGTTGCCCAGCCGCACGCTGGCATCGGCGGGCCCGGGCGTGTCCAATACGATTGGGTAGCCCACCGGCACCCGGGCCAGGAAATCGCGCACGCCTTCAGGTGTGTCCAGCGCCACCCCCAGCACCTGCACGCCATCGGCCGGCTGGGCTGCGGCAAAGGCCGCCAGCGCCGGCATTTCTTCCACGCACGGGCCGCACCAGCTGGCCCACACGTTGATCAGCAGCGGCCGCCCGCGGAAGCGGGCCAGGTCCACGGGCGTGCCCGACACATCGGGCAGGGTGAGGGCGGGCATCGCATCGCCGATGCCGGCGCTGGGCGTGCTCGTGCGCGGTGGCGATTGCGGCGCTACAGCGGGGCGATTGAAAAACCACGCCCCGGCGGCCAGCCCCAGTACCGCCGCCAGAACGGCCACCACCCGCAGTTGGCGGGGTGGCCGGGTGCTCATCGCGCGGTCCGCAGCAGGGCTTCTTCGACGATGGCCTGGGTGAGCACCGTGGGCAGCACGGTCGGCGGTGCGCCCGGGCCATACACCACGTACAGCGGCACGCCCACGGCCTTGTGCTCATCCAGGAACGCGGTGATTTCCGGGTCGACATTGGTGTAGTCGCCGCGCATGTACACCGCGTTGGTACGGCGCAGAGTGTCGTGGAAGGCGTCGGTGCCCAGCACCGTGCGTTCGTTGGCCTTGCACGTCACGCACCAGTCGGCGGTCATGTTGACGAACACCACGCGGTTGTCCTGGCGCAGGCGGTCGAGCATCTGCGGCGAGTAGGCCACCACGTTGTCGGCGGCGGCCGCCGCCGCCTTGGCTGGCGGCACCAGCTGGGTCACGCCCCACACCGGCACCAGCGCGGCAAGCAGCAGCAACAGGGCCAACAGCCCGCCCACGCGGTGGCTGCGCCAGCGGCTGCGCTCGTACCACCACAGCGCCAGTGCCAGCACCACCAGGCCACCCAGCACCAGCGTCATGGCATCCACGCCACGCTGCTTACCCAGCACCCACAGCAGCCAGATCGCGGTGCCGTACATCGGGAAGGCCAGCACGTGCTTGAGCGTTTCCATCCAGGCGCCCGGGCGCGGTAGGCGCTTGGCCAGCGACGGAATGAAGCCGATCAGCAGGAACGGCAGCGCCAGGCCCAGGCCCAGGGCCATGAACACCAGGATCGCCGGCACGGTGCTGGCGGTGAACGCATACGCCAGCGGCAGGCCCATGAAGGGCGCCACGCACGGACTGGCCACCACGCAGGCCAGCACGCCGGTGAAGAAGTCGCCCACCGGGCCACTGCGCGATGCCAGCGACTGGCCCACCCCGCCCAGGCTGCCGCCCAGCGTGAACACGCCCGACAGGCTCAGGCCCACGGTGAACATCAGGTAGACCAGCGCGGCGATGAACCACGGGTGCTGCAGCTGGAAGCCCCAGCCCGCGGCCTGGCCGGCGGCACGCAGGGCCAGCACCAGTGCGCCGATCGCGGCGAAGGCCACCAGCACGCCAGCGGTGTACCAGAGCGCATGGCTGCGCGCGCGCTGGCGGCTTTCGCCGCTCTGCGCCACGCCCAGCACCTTCAGCGACAGGATCGGCAGCACGCACGGCATCAGGTTGAGGATCAGGCCACCGAGCAGGGCCAGCAGCAGCGCGCCGATCAGCGTGGTGGGCGCGGCATCGTCACCCGGTGGGCGGGTGCGCTGCGCGTTGTCGGCGCTGGCATCGGGCACGACCGAGGTATCGGCCGCGGTGGCGGCCGTGTCGTTCGGGTGGATCAGCATCGGCTGGGTGGCGATGCCGGCGGCGTCGCGCTCAAGTGCCTGCGCGCGCCTGTCCTTGCCCGGCAGCGGGGCAATCACTTCGTTCTGGTGCGCCACTTCATCGGCACGCGCGTTGACCTTGCCGGCCGGCAGCGCCAGCGTCACCCGGCGCGTCATCGGCGGGTAGCAGATGCCATCGGTCTGGCAGCCCTGGAAGGTGATCACCAGGGTAGCCTGGTCGGCGTCGGCACGGCTGCGGCGCAGCGGCAGCTTGACGTCCACCTGGTCGAAATACACCGCCACGTCGCCGAAATGTTCATCGTGGTGCGACTTGGACGCCGGCCATGCCGGCTTGTCGGCGCGGATCCCGGCGGCACCTTCCAGCTTCAGCGAGGTGCGGTCGCGGTAGAGGTAGTAGCCCGGCGCCGGGCTGAAACGCAGCAGCACGGTATTGCCGTCACCGACGATGGCGTCAAAGCCGAACGCGCGTTCGGAGGGCAGCGGCAGCGCCTGGGTGGTGGCGGTGCCCGGCAGGCGCAGGCCGCCGCCACTGCTGTTGCCGGCCAACGGGTTGTTGAACGGCGAGGCGCCGACGGCCGCAGGCGCGGCGGCGGCCGGGGCCACGCCCGCAGCGGCGCCGCTACCGGCGGGCAGCTTCACTTTGATGCTGCGCTTCTGCGGCGGGTAGCACACGCCGGCATCGGCGCAGCCCTGGTAACGCACTTCCAGGGTCACCGTCTCGGTGCCGTCGTCGGCCTTGCCCGGCAGCACGGCGGTGAGCCGCTCGCGGTAGGTTTCCACCTCGCCGAAGAAGTCGTCGTGGTGCTTCTTGCCGGCCGGCATCTGCAATGCCTCGGCGGCAAAGCCGGCATCGGCCTTGACCGTGGTGCGGTGGCGATACAGGTAATAGCCCGGCGCGATCTTCCAGCTGATCTCGACGCGGTCGCGATCACGCGCTTGCGCGGTCAGCCCGAACGCGTCGTCCACCGGCAGCAGGTCTTTCTCGCTGACGGCCCACGCCGGCAGGGACACCACGAACAACGCGCACAGCGCGGCAACACGACGAAGCAGCGTCATCAATCAGTTTCCTCACGGGTCTGCGCCCGAATCCAGTCCAGGTACGCCGGCAGGCCGGCGCGGGTTTCGACCGCGATGCACTCCGGGAGTTCATACGGATGCAGGGCCTGCACCCGTGCGATAGCCGCGTCCAGGCGGCTGCCGGTGGTCTTGATCAGCAGCTGGACCTCGTGGTCCTCGCTGATCTCCCCGTGCCAGCGGTAGGTGGAGTGCGCCCCGTCCAGGCGGGTGACACACGCCGCCAGGCGTTCTTCCACCAGCGCACGCGCCAGCCGCGTCGCGGTGGCCGCGTCGGGGCAGGTGGTGAACAGCATGAATATGGGATCGACGGTCGACATGACCGCCGAGTATAGGACTGCCAGACCCGAATGGTCCGGCCGGCGCCGTTGCGGCGCCGGCCGGCGGGGCTCAGTTGAGCAGCTGGCAGCTGGTCGGCTTGGCCGAGGTGAACAGGGCCGGGGTGGCCCATTCGGGGTGGTCGATGAACGGGTTGCGGTTGCCCTGGAAGCTGTAAATCACTTCATTGCGGGCGCGTTCGGCGGCATCCGGCGGATCGGACAGGTGCCATTCGATCAGGGTCGAGAGCAGGCCCATGTACGCCGGCGAGGCCGAGGTCTTGACGATTTTGGCCCGGTCGTCGGTCAGCTCCAGGTCGGGTTCGGACTGCCCGGTCTTGGCGTCTTTGCCCCCTTCATAGCGGATGGCCATGTACATCACGGCCCGCGCCATGTCGCCCTTGCGGTGGCCCCACACTTCGAAGGTGCCGGTATTGCCGTCCGGCGTGCGCACCCAGTTGGAGTTGCCGGGGTAGCCACCGCTGCCGCCGCCAAAGCCGTTGTTGGACTCGGTGGCGCGCTCGCCGCAGTTGCTGTCGCACTTGCCGAACGGCTTGTTGCCGCGGTCGGCGTTCCACTGCGCGTCGGTCAGGTACAGCATGTGGGTGTCGGTGTAGGGCGCATACGGCAGGCCCTTGTCGCCGGTGGTGTTGGCAAAGCCCAGCGAGTTCGGCCAGGTGTGTTCGCGGTTGTAGGTCAAGCCGCTGCCGGTGCCCGCGCGGCCGCTTACCTTGGTGTAGCTGCGGTTGCGGTAGGCGTCCAGGATCTTGCCGCTGTTGTTGGGATCTTCGTCGGCGATTTCCAGGATGGTCCAGGTGCTGGTGCCTGAGCCGCTGTACGGGTAGGCGGTGTGGCCCTTGATGGTTTCATGCAGCGAGCAGCGCAGCTGGCTGGGGTTGGCGGTGTTGACGCGCGAGTAGTACTCGCCGGGGGTGCCCGGGTTGCCGGGGTCGGGATTGCCCGGGTCCGGGTTGCCGGTGCTGCTGGCCACGGTGAAGGCAATGCGGGTGTCGGCGGCGGGGCGGGCGCCCTGGGCGTCGCTGACCTTGGTGGCGCGGATGTCGAACCGGCAGGCTTCGCCGGCCACCAGGGCGGTGTTGGTGGAGACGGTAAAGGTGCTGCCGCTGCTGGCGTGGCTGAGCGGCACGGTGCCGGACTGGCCGCAGCTGAGCACGAACGCGCCGCTGGCCAGGGTGACGGTTTCGCTGAAGGTGACGCGGAGGTCGGCGGCGGCGGGGAAGGTGCTGGCGCCCTGTTCGGGGGTGGTGGTGCGCACCGACGGCGGGGTGTTGGGACCGGTGCCGCCGCTGCCGCTGAAGGTCTGGCCGTTGTTGCAGGCACCGAAGGTCTGTTTGGCCGATTCGGCCCAGGTGAAGTGGGCGTACTGGCTACCGCTGCCGGTGAGCTGGAGGGAGGTGCCGGGGGCGGTGCTGTTGCTTTCGCTGACGGGGATGTTCTGGCTGGTCAGTCCGGCGGCGGGGCCGCCGCTGGCGGTGATGGTGCCTTCGTAGCTGATGAACTGGACGACCTTGCCGCTGGCGTCGACGAGGGCGATGCCGTCGTTGGCGCCGTTCTGGAGGCCATTGGTGGGGTAGGTGACGGTGGCAAGGGTGGCCTTGCCGCACCCGGCGGCAGCGCCGGCGGGGACCGGGTTGTTGGCGTAGACAGTGGCCGCGGACGGGTTGCTGCCGTTGTAGAGGTAGAGGCGGTAGGTGCTGAGGTCTTCTCCGCCGGTGGCGACGACTTCGATGGCTTCGCCGACGTCGCCGGCGGGCGTGCTGTCGTCGTAATGCAGTTCATTGATGAATACGTCTGCCTGGGCGGCGTTGGCGGCCAATGCGAGCAGGCACCCCAGGGACAGCGGTGTGAGCAACCTCATCTACGTCTCCTTGTGATTGGTTATTGCTGGCCGAATCTAATCAATCCAGATGACACATCTATCGATATGTCGGGATCGGCCTTCCGCAGTGGGACGTGCGTCAAGGAATTGGCGGGGAGGTTCTTTTTTTTAGAAGCTGAAGAGCCAGGGCAAAAGCCGGAGCCGGAGCCAGAGCCAGAGCCGGAGCCAGGGCCAGAGCCAGAGCCTTGAAGCCAGAGCCCTGGTAGGCCGGTTCTGCAAGCTGGGCGGGGGTGTGAGGGTTCACGGGACACGCTGCAAGTACGTCCCTGTAAGCTCCGCCACCGCATCCATGCGGTGGAGGGTCCCGTGAACCCTCACACCCCCACCCCAGACAATTGGCTGGTGGCCCGGGAAGAGCGGCTGCCTTAGCCGCTTGGCGGGGAGGTGCTCTTGGTTCTGCTTTTCCGTGAGCACCGGCGAGGTGTCTGAGGGGTGGTAGGGGTGGGGATGCGGGACCCTCGGCGCCATGGATGGCGCCGCGGAGCCCCCAGGGATGGGTTCACGGCGTGTCCCGCAGCCCCACCCCTACCAGCCCGGCGCGCCACGCCCGCAGACTCGAGGTGCAGTTGACCTTGACCTTGACCTTGACCTTGATCTTGCCTCGAGCCCCACCGGCCGCCGGCCGGAAAAATTTCTCCCTTGCCCCTTGAAAGGGAAGTGCCCAGCACCATCTCTGCTCTGTACCCGCACCGTCGGGTTTTTTCGTGAGCGTGGCTGGCAGTCGCCCTGTGCGAGTGCTAACATCGCCAGACTTTTCCAGACCAATCAACAACTTAAAAGGGTCTCACATGAGCATCAAGCCGCTTCATGACCGCGTCGTAGTCAAGCCGATCGAAGCCGACGAAATCTCGTCCGGCGGCATCGTGATTCCGGATTCCGCCAAGGAAAAGTCCACCAAGGGTGAAGTCGTGGCCGTCGGCCCGGGCAAGCCCCTGGACAACGGCAGCGTCCGCGCGCCGTCGCTGAAGGTCGGTGACAAGGTCATCTACGGCCAGTACGCCGGCAGCAGCTACAAGTCCGAAGGCGTCGAGTACAAGGTCCTGCGCGAAGACGACATCCTCGCCATCATCTGATGACGTAGGGCGGGGCGCTGCCTCGCTGCGCGGTAGCCGGACTGACCGGTCGACCGTATCCCTCATTCAAGCAGCCGGGCATCGCCCGGCTCTACAAAAAAGGTAATCGCAATGGCTGCCAAAGATATTCGTTTCGGTGAAGACGCTCGTTCGCGCATGGTGCGCGGCGTCAACATTCTCGCCAATGCCGTCAAGGCAACCCTGGGCCCGAAGGGCCGCAACGTCGTGCTCGAAAAGAGCTTCGGCG
>Ga0160439_1000082_pt1 | contig 82647 bp, 62 predicted proteins | sample HID1975M_E0MG_FD_108201 | JGI IMG/M metagenome (GOLD analysis project Ga0160439, IMG submission 108201) | Enriched soil microbial communities from UW Madison campus, WI, USA - HID1975M_E0 MG | ecosystem: Environmental > Terrestrial > Soil > Unclassified | place: USA: Madison, Wisconsin...
AGCACTGCGTACGCCAAGGCAGCCGCTGTGTGAAATACAATGCCTAGTGACATAGAAACCGTTGTCTGGATGGGGCCTTGGGGTGCATGTCACCCGAAAGCGCAGAATCCGCGCCTGCGGCCACCGTTCAATCAACTAGTTTAAGCGGAAACGCCTCTCATGCTCGATAACCTAACTCAACGCCTTTCGCGCGTCGTCAAGACGCTGCGCGGTGAAGCCCGCCTGACCGAGGCCAACACCCAGGAGATGCTGCGCGAAGTGCGCATGGCGCTGCTGGAAGCCGACGTGGCGCTGCCCGTCGTGCGCGAGTTCGTCGCCCGCGTGAAGGACAAGGCGCTGGGCGAAGAAGTCGCCGGCAGCCTCAGCCCGGGCCAGGCCCTGGTGGGCGTCGTCCACAAGGAACTGACCGCCTTGATGGGCGGCGATCTGGGCGCCGACTCCAACGAATTGTCGCTGGCCGTGCAGCCGCCCGCCGTCATCCTGATGGCCGGCTTGCAAGGCGCGGGTAAAACCACCACCACCGGCAAGCTGGCCCGCTGGCTGTCCGAAGGCCAACACACGCAGCACGGCCGCAAGACCGGCAAGAAGAAAGTGTTGGTGGTGTCTGCCGACGTCTACCGTCCCGCGGCTATCGACCAGTTAAAGAGCGTGGCGGCGCAGGTCGGCGTGGATTTCCTGCCCTCCGACCCCAGCCAGAAGCCTGAAGACATCGCGCGCGGCGCGGTGGACCATGCCAAGCGGCATCACTACGACGTGCTGATCCTGGACACGGCCGGACGCCTGGGCATCGACGAAGCCATGATGCGCGAAATCCGCGCCCTGCATGACTTGGTCAAGCCGGTTGAAACGCTGTTCGTGGTGGACGCCATGCAGGGCCAGGACGCGGTCAACACCGCACGCGCCTTCGCCGATGCGCTGCCGCTGACCGGCGTGGTGCTGACCAAGCTGGACGGCGACGCCCGCGGCGGCGCGGCACTCTCGGTGCGCCACGTCACCGGCAAGCCGCTGAAGTTCGTCGGCGTGTCGGAAAAGCTGGATGGCCTTGAGCCCTTCTACCCCGACCGCATGGCACAACGCGTGCTGGGCATGGGCGATATCGTCTCGCTCGTTGAACAGGCGCAGAAGAACATCGACATCGCCGAAGCTCAGAAGCTGGCGGCGAAGATCAAGTCGGGCAACAAGTTCGACCTGAACGACTTCCGCGACCAGCTCGGCCAGGTGAAGAAGCTGGGCGACATGGGTTCGCTGCTTGAAAAGCTGCCCGCCCAGTTCCAGCAGGCCGCAGGCCAGCTGCAAGGCGGCCAGGCTGAAAAGCAGTTGCGCCGCACGGAAGGCATCCTGAATTCCATGACGGCCGCCGAACGCGCCAAGCCCGAACTGATCAAGGCCTCGCGCAAGCGCCGCATCGCAACGGGCTCCGGCGTGCCGGTGCAAGAGGTCAACCGCCTGCTGGCCCAGTTCGAACAGATGCAGGGCATGATGAAGCAGATGAAGAAGGGCGGCATGGCAAAGATGATGCGCGCCATGGGCGGCATGAAGGGCCTTGGGCGTTTCGGAATGAAGTAAAAAAATGGCCAGACGTTGCGTCTGGCCAAGCAATCGCGGCAGGCAGGGGGCGCCTCGCCGCGACACAAGCCGGAAAACGCATGGGTGTTCTCCGGGTTGTTGGATTCTCGTCGCGGCTTACGCCAAGGGCGGGATGCGCAGCACCTGGCCCGGGTAGATCTTGTCGGGGCTGGTCAGCATCGGCTTGTTGGCTTCGAAGATCAGCGAGTTCTTGGCGCCTTGGCCCTTGCCGTATTGCGCCTCGGCGATCTTCCACAGGTTGTCGCCCTTTTGCACCGTGTACATCTTGGCTTCGGGCGTGGCCTGCTTCACTTTCAACTGATTGTCCACCGCGGCCACGCCGACGGTGTTGCCCAGCGCCAGGGAGATCTTCTCGGCCGCTTCGGTGCTGAGGGCTTCGCCCGCCACCGTGACCTTGTCGCCATCCACCGTGATTTGCAGGCCGTCCGCGTTCAGGCCGTGCTTATCCAGCTCTTTCTTCAACTCGTCTGCCGTCGCGGCCTTGGCCTCGCTGGCGCCGAAGAGCTTTTCCCCAACGTCCTTGATGAAATTGAGCAGACCCATAGTGATTCCTTTATCTATGTTGCGGTGAGAAAACGAGAAGTGCTTTCAGGGTGCGCGGCCCACGAACATCTTGCGCACGATCCCGACGATCAGGGTAAGCACGGCGCCACCGACGCCACCACCCACCACGTCACCGGCGATCGTTGAAAGATCCAATCCGGTATTGCTTGCCGTTGTCGCCGCTCCCGCGCCGGCGGTGATCATGGGCGCCAGCCAGGAACCGCCCGCCAGGCCGCCGATGGCCCCTGCGATGGTGTTGCCGAGTGGGCCAAGATTGAACTGCTGGAGCATTTTCCCCAGTCCATTGCCACCGGCTGCGCCAGCGACAAGCTGGATGAGAAGATTGATGATGACCGCGGTGTTCATGATGCCTCCTTGCCCCGTGGGGCGATGTGCAACGCTAGAACAACAGCAAGACAACGTAACGACGCCAGCAGCAACGATTATTACTCGCAGACTTGCCGCCAGACGAGGGGTTAACGTGTAACAGGTTGCTAGTACCGCGGCAGACTACGCAAGAATGCTCGTCAGTTTGCAGGCGGCGTAGCGCGGCAGGCGCAAACCCCATCAGGCGCATGGTGCCGTGCGTCAGAACCTGATGGAAAACGCATAAGCAAAAGGGCCGCTGATCAAGCGGCCCTTCGTCTTGAAAATGCCTGTTTGCGGCGCAATAAGTGCGGCGCAAACCAATCGCGAAATCAGCCGCCGCCCACCGCGACGACAATCTCGATCTGGTCGCCGTCGGTCAGCGTGGTCTGTTCGTGCTGGCTCTTGGGCACGATCTCGCCATTACGCTCTACCGCCACGCGCTTGCCCGCGTAGCCCAGCGTTTGCAGCAGTTCGATGACGGTGGTGTCCAGCGGGAACTCCCGCGCGTCGCCATTCAGGGTGATGTGCATATCGGGTCTCCTCACTGTTTCGCGTAGGCGTCGGTGGCGGCGATCAGGCGCGCCAAGGTGCCGGGCTCGTCGAAGGCGTGGCCGGCGTCGGGCACCAGATGGAATTCAGCTTCCGGCCAGGCGCGATGCAGGTCCCACGCGGTGCGCGCGGGCGTGCAGACGTCGTAGCGGCCTTGCACGATGGTGCCGGGGATGCCGCGCAGCTTGTGGGCGTCGCGGATCAACTGGCCTTCTTCCATGAAGCCGGCGTTCACGAAATAGTGGTTCTCGATGCGGGCAAAGGCCAGCGCGGCGCGGTCGGCGGCGTGGCTTTGCTGATGGCGCGGGCTGGGCAGCAGCGTGATCGTGCTGTCTTCCCACTTGCTCCATGCCTTGGCGGCGCGCAGCTGCTCGGCGGCGTCGTCGCCCGTCAGGCGCTTGTGGTACGCCGCCACCAGGTCGCCGCGTTCGGCTTCGGGGATGGGCGCCAGATATTCTTCCCAGCGGTCCGGGAACAGCCACGACGCGCCTTCCTGGTAGAACCACTGGATTTCCGCGCGGCGCAGGCCGAAGATGCCGCGCACGACCAGTTCGCTCACGTGCGACGGGTGCGTTTCGGCGTAAGCCAGCGCCAAGGTCGACCCCCAGGACCCACCGAACACCAGCCACTTGTCCGCGCCCATGATCTCGGTGCGCAGGCGCTCGATATCGGACACCAGGTGCCAGGTCGTGTTGTTGTCCAGGCTGGCGTGCGGCTTGGAACGGCCGCAACCGCGCTGATCGAACAGCAGCACGTTGTAGCGCTGCGGATCGAACAATTGGCGATGCACCGGCGAACAACCGCTGCCCGGGCCGCCATGCAGGAAGACGGCGGGCTTGCCGTTCGGATTGCCCGACATTTCCCAATAGATCTGGTGGCCGTCGCCGGTATCCAGGATGCCATGGCGGTAGGGTTCGATTGGCGGGTAGAGCATTAGGCGACTCGCTTGAAGATCAGGTCCCAGACGCCGTGGCCCAGACGCAGGCCGCGGTTCTCGAATTTGGTCAGGGGGCGGTAATCGGGGCGGAGCGCATAGCCGTCCGCCGTGTTGGCCAGCAGCGGTTCGCCGCTAAGCACTTCCAGCATCTGCGCCGCGTAGTCTTCCCAGTCGGTGGCGCAATGGATGTAGCCGCCCGGCGCGATGCGGCTGGCCAGCAGCGACACGAACGTGGGCTGCAGCAGGCGGCGCTTGTGATGGCGCTTCTTGGGCCACGGGTCCGGGAAGTACACATGCACGCCGGCCAGCGAATCCGGGGCGATCATGTCGCGCACGACTTCAACGGCGTCGTGCTGGATGATGCGCAGGTTCGGGATGCTGGAATCTTCAATGCGGCGCAGCAGGGAGCCCACACCGGCGTTGAATACTTCGACGCCCAGGAAGTTGTCGTCCGGACGGGCCAGCGCGATCTTCTCGGTGGTCTCACCCATGCCGAAGCCGATCTCCAGCACCGTCGGCGCCTGCCGGCCGAAAGCGGCGGCGGGGTCCAGGCGGCGGGGCGCGTACGGAATGGACCACTGGCCCATCAGGCGCTCCAGCGCGGCCAACTGGCCCTGGGTGATGTGGCCGCGGCGATGCACGAAGCTGCGGATGTGCGTGGCGCCCGGGCTGTTCGGGGCGTGGGCGGTGCTGGCCAGCGCGGCCTGGGTTTCCGGGGAAACGGGGGCTTGCGCAGCGGCAGGCGCGGCGGAGTCGGCGGTCGTGTCGGGGGTGTTCACGGGGGGCGTCGCGGGCTTGTCCGCGGGGTTGTTCGTATTCATAGCCCCGAATTGTAGTGGCAGGTGTGGCGGGGCGGAGTCGGCCGGATGGACTAAATTGGGGACGCATTTATGCCGAGGCTGCCGGGAGGCGCGGCAGGGAGGACAAAAATCCCCCTGGAATCCAAAAAAAGGCGCGCTATAATCGTCGGCTCTGCCCCGGCCCTGCGCCGCGGCACGACACCCGAGCGGGTGTAGTTCAATGGTAGAACGGCAGCTTCCCAAGCTTCATACGAGGGTTCGATTCCCTTCACCCGCTCCAACCCCCCCGATAGTTAATTACTTGCAAGCTGGAAGGCTTCTGCCATCCGATCTTGTTCACGCGCTGGTAGTGCGAGCTTTCTAGCTACCGTTCTCCACTGGATAACGATGCTTCGAAACGCTTCAATGATTTCGTCGGCCTCATTCAGATTTAAGCGAAAGTATGCCGAGATTTCGCGTGCGAGCTCCAGATCCAGCGCGTTATCCGCCTCGGTGATGTTGAGCTTCAGGCCGTCGGCAAAGGGCACCGGGTTCATGTCGTATGCCTCTGAGAGGCGCCAGCCACTGCCTGGAACCAGAATGAATCCGTGATTTCTTAGGTGATCGTCCGTGTTGGCGACGAGAATATTGAAGACGATCCTGGACCATAACTCGCGCAGGTCGGCGTTGGTCTGGGAGCCATGCCTGATCAGCACCTCTGCCAGTTCCAGGTAGCTGACCCCCGTCGACGCATCTTCACCGTCGACATGGCCGGTCATTGTCATGGCGGATGCAAAGTGCAGACGCCGCCCTTCATCCGTTCGGTCAAAGCGGCGGACCAGGAAGCAATGATGGTTGCTGGCAAATTTCCGTGCTACCGCGGCTGCGACATTCAGCCCGCATCCGACAGCCAGGGCGTTGACGACCATTTCCCAGCCACCGACGTCGTACTCGTCGCGAGCACTCGGAAACTTGGCGATGTACAGGTGCCCTTCCTCATCAGCCACGCTTGCTTTGGGCCGCGCGCCACCAAGGGAGCCGCCGGGAGCGATAAGCATCCTCAGCCACTTCTGGCCTTGTTGGGAGACATTGCCGGGGTCTTCTTCCAGCGCGCGGCTTGCCTGTTCCAACGCTCGAATCTCGGCGAAGGGCGGAGCAGCGAGACCGACGGTGTTGTCGAGGAACTCACCTTGATCTTCCAGCTTGTAGCGTAAAGCGCCAACACGATAGAGATCATGCACGCCTAGCAGATAATCCGTTTCATACATCCTTGTGCCGGCTGGCCGGATGCCGTCGCGGATATCCCGTGCAAGGCGGCGGTCCATAAGCAGTCGGCCCCAACGGTCTGGACTGGAATCGGCAAACACGCCAAACCTGTCTTGGGGCGCGGTCGGATACTGTGGGCCCTCGAAGAGAACAATTCTTGGGTCAAGCACCTGTCGGCCAATGATGGGATGGGCCAGAGCGGCAGGGTCGTACTGAAACTCAAACGTTTCCTGCGCGCGAGTCCTGCGGGAGTTCAGAATGCCCAGCCGCTGGGGTTGCGGCAGCCCATCCCAGTCTGCGTACACGCCGATCATCGTCATTTTTTGTCGCCGTCTACGCGGTTCTTCAAAGCGGGTTTCAAAAGGGACGCTAGACCCTTGGAAGTGACGCCCGGAGGCTCAGTAGAGGTGAGGTCCGAGTCGACGTGGGGGGCGTGCATATCTTGTTGACCGGCTTTTGTGCTTTCGTGAGATTTCCGACCCCCTCCACGCTTGCCCACCGCGGCGGGAGCTTTCAGAAACGCGCTTGGCTTCATAAGGCGTGAATCCTGAAGGCGGCGACCAAGTTCATCCTCGGCTCCGAGCATCGCGAGGTCTGCCTCAATGCCGAGGACCTGCATGACGGAGAGGTAGGCACCCATGGTCACTCCTGGGCTTCCTGACTCAAGGGAGCGCAAGGTCATCGGCGACATCCCTGCCCGCTCCGCCACTTGTTTGGCGGTAATCTTGCGGCGCAGACGGGCGAGCTTGAGCCGATCGCCAAATTCAGCAAGAAGCTTTTGCGTCGTTGGCATAAGAGGAGCGGTAGTTTTCGCCATAATGCCAATATTCCTCTGTTTTCGTTTGTATATAGCTAAAATATTAGCACTATCGAGGGTGATTCCCCACTGGGCCCGGTAATTCATCCGATGTCTGCAAAAAACGCTAATATTTCAATGAAATTGGCGAAATAGTGTAAAAATATTGGCACTATTTTGCTATCAAAGCGCTTGCAGGGGCATCCGGAAGCGGGCCTCACTCCTGCTATTCACGTACGGAATTCACGCCTTCCCGCCGTCCGTCCGACCCATGCCCGGCTGGGTACAATCCGCTCCCTATGCGCTATTCCGACTTCGATCATCGCCTTGCCGCACTCGGCGCCCAGCCTGTCCATCGCGGTCGGCTCATGCGCGTCTGGCTGAACGGGCAGGCGCTTGACACCGGCACGCGGCGGCGGCGCGCAGAGGATTTCCTGCCGCTGGCGCTGCGCAATGCGTTGCCCGCCGTGACGGCGGAACTGGACGGCCTTGCCTGTATCCGTTCCGAGCATGCCGGCAACGACGGCTCGCGCTTGCTCGTCGACCTCGCCGATGGGCAGATGGTGGAAAGCGTGCTGCTGCCGCGTGACGGCCTGTGCGTGTCCACGCAGGTTGGTTGCGCGGTGGGCTGTCGTTTCTGCATGACCGGCAAGAGTGGCTTGATCCGCCAGGTCACCAGCATGGAAATCCTTGCCCAGGTGGTGCTGGCACGGCGTCTGCGCGCGGTGAAGAAAGTCGTCTTCATGGGCATGGGCGAACCGGCGCACAACCTGGAGAATGTGCTCGAGGCAATCGACCTGTTGGGCACCGAAGGCAATATCGGGCATAAGAACCTGGTGCTCTCCACAGTGGGCGACCTGCGCGTGTTCGAGGCCTTGCCGAAGCAGCGGGTCAAACCCGCGCTGGCGCTATCGCTGCACACGACCAAGACTGAGCTGCGTGAGCACCTGCTGCCGCGTGCCGCGAAAATCTCGCCGGGAGCGCTGGTCGAGCTGGGCGAAAAGTACGCCCGCGACACCGGATACCCGATCCAATACCAGTGGACGTTGCTCAAGGGCGTCAACGACGGTGACGACGAGCTCGACGCCGTGCTGCACCTGCTGAAGGGCAAGTACTGCGTGCTCAACGTCATCCCTTTCAATAGTCTTGAAGGGGACGACTACCAACGCCCCTATCCCGAACGCATCCGCGAGATCGTCCACTACCTTCATAGCCGCGGTTTGTTGACCAAGGTGAGGAACAGCGCAGGGCAGGATGTGGACGGCGGCTGTGGCCAGTTGCGCGCGCGAGCCGTCGGCGCCGAACAGGTCGTCGTGCTGCGTCGCCCGCGCACGCCCAGGCTGGAAGCCGCCTAGAACGTCCTGGGCAGAGGGCGGCGCGGCGTCCCCTGCTGAGCTATGCTCGCCCCAGCGTGTGAGGTGCGAAGCGGGCCTGCTGGCCGCCGGCATCGGTCGCACACCATCCGATACGATTCGATGTTATGGAAGGCCAGGTCGCTCAAGATGAATACGCCCGAGAACTCCCCATCGTCCGCTGCCCCTTACGGGTTGCGGCCTGCTGAAGCGCAGAAAAAGGTCACCGTCCAGACCTTCGCCGACATGCGCGCCCGCGGCGAGAAGATCGCCATGCTGACCGCCTACGATGCGACGTTTGCGGCGGTGGCGGATGCGGCCGGCGTGGACACGCTGCTGGTGGGCGATTCGCTGGGCATGGTGTGCCAGGGCGGCAATGGGACCGTCGGGGTCACGCTTGAGGACATGGCTTATCACACCCGATGCGTGGCGGAAGGCGTCCGGCGCACCGGGGGACGCTCGCTGATTGTGGCGGATCTGCCCTTTGGCAGCTATCAGGTGTCCAAAGAGCAGGCGATCACCTCCGCCGTGGCGCTAATGAGCGCCGGCGCGCAGATGGTCAAGCTTGAGGGCGGAGGATGGGTCGCGGAAACGGCCCGGTTCCTGGTGGAACGTGGCGTTCCGGTATGCGGCCATCTTGGGCTGACGCCCCAGACGGTGTCGTCACTGGGCGGGTTTCGCGTGCAGGGCCGTACTGATGAAGCCGCTGCGCGCTTGCGCGAAGATAGCGCGGCGCTTGAAGCTGCCGGCGCCACGATGCTGGTCCTGGAAATGGTGCCAACGGCGCTTGCGGCCTCGATCACGGCGGATCTGGCCGTTTGCGCCACGATTGGCATTGGCGCGGGCCGCGGCACTGCCGGGCAGGTGCTTGTCCTGCACGACATGCTGGGCATCAACCTGGGCCGGATGGCGAAATTCGTCCACAACTTCATGGACGGCAGCGATGGCGTCAAGGACGCGATCGCGCGTTATGTACATGCGGTGAAGAGCGGGTCATTTCCCGATGACGCCAAGCATGCTTGGTAAGCCGTCGGCGCGGTTGCCGTCCGGCTTCGGGGCTGGGGCCGTGCCTTTTGCGGCAACGTTGCCTGCCTAGGCGGCAGGGTGGCGCGGCTTTTTCACGAGTGCTCCTGGTCGAGTTTTGCATGGCGATACAGCGCGGCCCGATCCAGGACCGTCAATCCGCCGTAGTGCGTCTGCAGGACACCGGCCCGGGCCAATGTCACCAACGCGGTGTTGCAACGCTGGCGCGACACGCCGCACAGGCTGGCGATCTCTTCCTGGGATATCTTCAAGCGGCCGTTGGTGCCGGAATGCGCTTCGGCGTCCAGTTGCGCCGCGACGGCGCGTGCAACCGTGGTGTCGACATCCAGCAGCACGTTGCCCGTGTAAGAGGCCATCAGCCAGTTGACCCGATGGGCCAGGTGCGTCATCAGCGCCTTGGTGAACTCGATATTGTTGTTCCACAGGCGTTCGCAGGTGTCGCGCGGCAAGATCACGACCCGGCTGGGCCGTAGCGCCACCACTTCATATTCGAAGCGTTCCCGGCGGATCATGGTGGCTTCGCCGAACCAGCTGCCGGTACTGAAACCGGCCAGCGACAGGGATCGGCCGTCCGACCCCCGCGACGACCATTTCACCAGGCCTTCGACCACGCCATACCAGCCCGGGGACTTTGCGCCTTCGCGAAACAGGTATTCGCCCGTGCGCAGCGACACCACACGCAGCTCGGCGCGGACCACTTCACGTTCAAGTTGAGGCAAGCCGTTGTACCAGGGGACAACGTCCAGCATTTTGTCGACAGGGCATGGCGCCGGCCGTCGTTTGGCGCCTGGCGATTCGCTGCCGGTACCGGTGGGCGGTCCGCGCATAGTGCTCCCTATTCAGCAGTGATGTTTACGCACAGGTAAACCCTAGGGCGCTTTGTCAACTTGATGACTGTCCGCACTCGGGGTCCAGTCCCAGAATAGTTGAGGCCTTAAGAGCCAAAAACCATAAGAGGAGATGGGTATGTTGTCAATGCCACGCATGTTGTCCGGCACCGCGCTCGCTTGCGCGGGCGCTGCCTCGTTGCTGAGCGCGAGCATCGCGCATGCGCAGATTTCCGACGATGTTATTCGAATCGGGTTCATTACCGACATGTCCGGCGTCTATTCCGGCCCCGACGGCCCCGGCGGGGCAGAGGCCATCAAGATGGCCATCGAGGAAATGGGCGGCGAGATCAACGGCAAAAAGATCGAGCTACTGACGGCTGACCACCAGAACAAGGCGGATATCGCGTCGGCCAAGGCGCGCGAATGGTTCGACCAGCGGGGCCTGGACATGCTGATTGGCGGCACCAATTCCAGCACGGCGCTTGCCATGTCGAAGGTGGCGGCCGACAAGAAGAAGCCGATCATCGTGGTGGGCGCGGGCGCCCCGGCGCTGACCAACGAGCAATGCACCCCCTACACCCTGAACTACGCCTACGACACCGTCGCGCAAGCGCGCGGCACGGGCGCGGCGGTGGTGAAAGCGGGCGGCAAGACCTGGTACTTCCTGACAGCGGACTACGCCTTCGGCAACGCGTTGCAGGCCGATACGACGAAGGTGGTGGAGGCGGGCGGCGGCAAGGTGGTGGGGTCGGTCAAGCATCCGCTGGCTTCCAGCGACTTTTCGTCCTTCCTGCTGCAAGCGCAAAGCAGCAAGGCGGAGATCCTGGCCTTGGCCAATGCGGGCGCCGACGCGACCAACGCCATCAAGGCGGCCAATGAATTCGGCATCACCAAGACGATGCGGCTGGCCGGCTTGATCATGTTCATCAACGACATCCATGCCATGGGGCTGGATGCGGCCCAGGGGCTGTACCTGACCGACAGCTGGTATTGGAACACCTCGGACGAGACGCGCGCCTGGAGCCAGAAGTTCTATGAGCGGCGCAAGGCCATGCCCTCGTCGCTGCAGGCGGCGGATTATTCGGCGGCGTTGCAGTACCTGCGTGCGGTCAAGGCCACCGGAACCGACGACGCGGACCGCGTGCTGGCGTACCTGCGTGAGAACAAGCTGAACGACCTGTACATCAAGGACGGCGTCGTCCGCCCGGACGGCCGCGTGGTGCACGACATGTACCTGTTGCAGGTCAAGACCCCCGAGCAGTCGAAGGCGCCTTGGGACTACTTCAACGTGGTGCAGACCATCGACGGCAACGAGGCCTTTACGACCAAGGCGGAAAGCCGCTGCGCGCTGTGGAAGTAAGGAGAACCCCATGAGCAAACGCAAAGTCATCGTGACCATCGCCCCGACGGGGGGCATGGCGCTGAAAAGCCAGAATCCGCATCTGCCGACCCAACCCGCGGAGATCGCCGACGACGTCTACCGCTGCTACAACGCCGGGGCCAGCGTGGTGGCCCTGCATGCGCGGCGGCCGGACGATCTGGCCACCTGCAACGCCGACATCTATCGCGACATGAACGAGCGCATCCGCGCGCGTTGCGACATCGTCCTGAACAACTCCACGGGTGGGGGCGTGCATGGCGACATGGTCAAGGAGACGTCGCCCGGTACGTGGGAGATCCTGTGGGAAGAGCGGCTCAAGGGCATGGACGCCGGCGCCGAGATGTGCACGCTGGACGCCACCACCTTGAACCTGGCCTTCGGTGACCGCGAATACCTAATGAACACGCCGCTGACCCGGGCGCGTGAGATGGCGGCCGCCATGCAGGCACGCGGCATCAAGCCAGAATGGGAGGTGTTCAGCCCGACGCACATCCTGCAGGATGCGACGACGCTCATCAACGAGGGCCTGGACGAAGCCCCGCATTTCATCAACCTGGTGATGAACGTGCACCGCAATTTCCAGAACGCCATGCCGTTTTCGCCGCGACATCTGCAGATGATGGTGGACCTGCTGCCCAAGAACAGTATTTTCTGCGTCAGCGGCATCGGACCCGCGCAGCTGGAAGCCAACATCAGCGCCTTGCTGCTGGGTGGGCATGCGCGCGTGGGCCTGGAAGACAATCTGTACTACCGGCACGGGGAATTGGCTACCAATGTTCAGTTGACCGAGCGCATCGTTCGCGTGATCCGGGAAATGGACATGGAACCGGCCACGCCTGCCGAGGCGCGCGAAATGCTGGGCCTGCCTCTGCGTAGCGGCATCCGGCCGGCGTTCGCGCTGTGACCGGCCCCCAACCCTCCACCGACCAAGCAACATGATCGACTCATTGAAAGGCAAGCGCGTTCTCGTCACGGCAGGGGCGCACGGCATCGGCCTGGCCATTGCCCGCAAATTTCTGCAGTCGGGCGCCGACGTGCATATCTGCGATGTGAACGCGCAAGCGTGCGAGGCTGCGCGTGCCGCGCATCCGGCCTTGAGCGCCAGCGTCACGGACGTCTCTGACGAAGCCCAGGTGCTTGCCATGTTTAAAGACCTGTCCGGCCGATGGGGCAAGCTGGATGCGCTGATCAACAATGCGGGCGTGTCGGGCCCGACAAGCCGGCTGGAAGACACCGCGCTGGACGCGTGGCGGAATACGCTGGACGTGAATCTGACCGGCACCTTCCTTTGCTCTCGTAGCGCCGTGCCTTTGCTGCGGGCGGCGGGGGGCGGGTCCATCGTCAATATCTCGTCCGTGGCGGGCCGCCTGGGCTTTTCGTTGCGCACGCCTTACAGCGCCAGCAAATTCGGCTTGGCGGGCCTGACGCAGACCTGGGCTATGGAACTGGGCGCCGACGGCATCCGGGTGAATTCAGTGTTGCCCGGCGTGGTGGCTGGTGACCGCGTGGAACGCGTGATCGCCGCCCGTGCGACGGCGGGCGGGGTCAGCAACGATGACATGCGCATGCAGCTGGTGGAAAAAGTTTCGCTGCGCCGCATGACCCAGCCGGAAGATGTGGCCAACCAAGTGGCGTTCCTGTGTTCGGACGAGGGCGCGATGATCAGCGGGCAAAGCATTTCCGTGTGCGGCAACGTGGAGCACTTGGGATAAGCCAGGGGTCGGCCGCCGGATAGAATGGTCTGCTTTCATGGCAACCATTCTTCTGGCGAGCAGACCGCATGACCCGGGCATTCGAACTTGAAACGCTGAAGATCCGCATGAACGATGCGGACCTTCAGCCGTTGGATCTGCATCAGCGCATTCAGCGGGCGCTGCGCGCCCTGATCCTGGACGGCGCGCTGGACCCGGGCATGAAGTTGCCCGCGACGCGCGCCATGGCCACCTCGCTGGGGGTGGCGCGCGACACGGTCGAAAATGCCTACGTCCAGTTGCACCGTGACGGCTACATCGTGCGGCGTGCGGGGTCGGGCAGCTACGTGTCCGACACCGTGGGCGCGGAGTTGCGCGGGGCCGCAAGGCGCCGCATCAAGCTGGTCGACGACAAACGCGAGGCGGCAGCGCCCGGCGCGGGCTTGAGCCGCCGGGGCAGGATGATATTCGACAGCGGCGGCGTGACGGATCAGCAGGCGGTCCGGGCCTTTGCCACGGGGTTGCCCGAGACCCGGACGTTTCCAACCGACATCTGGGAACGCTTGCAGCGCCAGGCGATGAAGGAACACCGCGGCCAGGTGTTGCTGCATGGCGACCCGCAAGGCGCCGCGCCGCTGCGCAAGGCGATCGCGTCCTATCTGAACCTGGAGCGGGGCGCCAACGTGTCGGCGGACCAGATCCTGGTGCTGAGCAGCACGCGGCAGGCCTTGTTCCTGTGCGCGCAATTGCTGGTGGATGCCGGCAAGCCGATCCTGTTGGAGAACCCGGGCTACTTCGGCGCGAAGAAGGCCTTCGAATCGGCCGAGGCCAGGATCGTGCCCATCGACGTGGACGAGCAGGGCATTCGCACGGACCTGCTGCGCGCGGACCGCAGCGGCGCCAACTGCGTCTACGTGACGCCCTCGCATCAATACCCCACGGGGGCGACGCTGTCACTGGCGCGCCGGCTGGAGCTGACACGCTGGGCGGCAGAGAACGGCAAGTGGATCATCGAAGACGATTACGACAGCGAGTTCCATTACGAAGGCTTGCCGACGGCCTGCGTGCAGGGCCTGGACAAGTATCAGCGCACGCTTTATATCGGCACCTTCAGCAAGACGCTCTATCCGGGCTTGCGGATGGGCTACATGGCGCTACCCACCGAGCTGGTCAGCGCCTTTGCCTATGCGCGCAGCATTCTGGACGGGCACACGCCGCAGATCTTGCAGCTGACCTTGGCTCGGTTCATGGAAGACGGGCACTACAACGCCCACATCCGCGCCATGCGCAAGCTGTACGCATCGCGTCGCGACGCCATGCTGCAAGCGCTGGACAAGCACATGGACGGCATTGCGGTGGCGTTGCGGCCGGAAGGCGGGTTGCAGATCCCTTGCCTGCTTGCCCGCGGCTGGTCCGAGGAAAAAACCATCCGGCAGGCGGCCGGCGCCGGCCTGTTGCTGCCGGGGCTGAGCCGCCTGTATGCCGGCGCAGACAAGCGGCAAGGCTGGATCCTGGGATATTCGTCGTTGACCGCGCACGAGATCGACACCGCCATGCGGCGCTTGTCTGCCGCGCTCAGGACGCGGTAGGCGGCGAGGCTACGGTTTGGCCGGGTTGGCCGAATTTGGGATCAGCGCGCGGCTGCCGCCGTGCATCAGCAGGTGCGCCGTCAGGCCGGCGACAAGCCCCCAGAAGGCGCCGCCCACGCCCAGCAGCGTGACGTTGGCGGCCGTGGCCAGGAAGGTGATCAGCGCGGTTTCCCGGGTGCGGGCGTCGGCCATGGCGTTGGCCAGGCTGCCGCCGATGGCGCCCAACAGGGCCAGCCCGGCCAGCGTGGTGATGAAGGCCTTGGGCAATACCATGAACAACGTGGCCAGCGTCACGCCGAATGTGCCCACCAGGATGTAGAACGCCCCGCAGGCCAGCCCCGCAACGTAGCGCTTGCGCGCATCCGGGTGCGCGTCCGGTCCCGTGCAGATGGCTGCGGTGATGGCCGCCACGTTGAACGCGTGGGCGCCGAACGGGGCCATGATCAACGAACCCAGGCCGGTCACCGTCAGGATGGGATTCGCGCTGGTTTTGAAGCCGTCGTTGCGCAGCACCAGCATGCCCGGCATGTATTGGCCCGTCAGGGTGATGATGAATAGCGGCAGTGCGACGCCCAGCAGCGCCTGCACTGAAAAGCGGGGCATTTCGAAGACGGGCGCGGCCAGGCGCAGATGGATGGCCGAGAAGTCGATCCGATGCTGTGCGATCAGCATCGCCACGCCAATTGCAAGGATGCCGACCACCGCGAAGCGCGGGGTATAGCGCTTGAGCAGCGCATACGAGATGACCAGCACGATGACCAGCAGCGGGTCGACGCTGGCGCCGCCGAATGCGTTGACGCCGAACTGCAGCAGGATGCCGGCCAGCAGGCCGGCCGCGATGCCGCCGGGGATCATGCGCACCAGTTTCTCAAACGCACCGGACCAGCCCAGCAGAATGAAGCCCAACGCCGAGACCACATAGGCGCCAATCACTTCGCCATAGGGCGTGAACGGCATCACGGTGGCCAGGAAGGCCACGCCCGGCGTCGACCAGGCCGTGATGATGGGTTCCTTGTAGCGAAAACTGAGCAGGGCGCCGGTAACGCCCACGCCGATGGAAACGGCCCACACCCAGGACGCCGTCTGGGCGGGCGTCAGCCGGGCCAGTTCGGCCGCCTGGAACACCAGCACGAAGGTCCCGCCGTAGTTAACGAGGACCGAGATCAGGGCGGCGACGGTGGGCGAAAAGAAGTCGGCGGGTCGAAGGCGAGCCGGCGATGTCGTCATGAATCACTCCAGATTGCGAAAGGGGCCGCAGGGCGCGCAGCCGGAACAAGGCGCAAAGTGTAGGAGTGATGTGGACTGGCATTTCATGCCACATCGGAATGCTTCAACAGACCGCTTTTGGTGCTATGCCTGCACCTTCGCGGGCTCGTAGAAGCAATAGCCGCTGTTGCGCAGCGTCTTGACCGGCAGCGTCTGTCCGCTGACGTCTTCCACGCGACGCCGCAAGCGGCGCATCTGCGTATCCAGGCGGCGCTGGTCGTAGTCCAGGTAGTCGAAGCCCAGTGCTTCGATGATCTGCCGGCGGCTGATGTTCTCGCCGGGTTGGCTCATCAGGCAGCGCAACACCAACAGGTCCTGCTGCGACAGCGGCACGGCCGGCGCGCCGGGAATGATCAACCGGCGAGGCCCCACTTCCAGGGTCCAGTTGGGCGCTGTCGGTTGGGCTGCAGGCGGCGGGAGCCGCTGCAGGCCCAGTCGGCGCTCCAGGGCGGCCAGCACGGCGGCCAGTTCGTCCAGGTCGCAACCTTTGCCCAAGTAGTGGTCGGCGCCCAGCCCCAGTCCGGAAATCCGGTCTGCGCTGGTCTGCCGCGCGCTGAACACCACGATGCCCACTTGCTGGCCTTCCTGACGCAGGCGTTGGATCAGGTCCAGGCCACAGCCGTCGGGCAATCCGATGTCGATCACCGCCAGGCGATGGCGGTCGGCGTCGAAATGCCGGTCGAATTCTTGCAGGCTGGACACGCAACTGGGCGCGTAGCCAAGCTCTTCCAGAAACTCGCCCAGCTCTTGGCGCAAGACGGGTTCGTCTTCCAGCAGGATGACCTCAGGCATGGGACGCGCCTGCGCGGAAACCGCTGGAGGGGTGGTGTAATCTGCGTGGCTGCACGGGATTGCGACTCGATGAAACGGAAATATTACCCCACGGTGTGGGCGGGATTGATGCTGTTGGCGCTGACCTTGGCCGCCGCATTGGCGGGCGCCGGGCAGGCGCGCGCAGAGCCGCTGCGTCTGAACGCGCAGTTGGGGCTGGCGGACGCCGCGGGCCATTTGGAACGCCTGGACGATCCGGCCGGTGCGTTGACGGTAGACGAAGCGGCCGATGCATCGGGGTGGGCTGGCCTGCCGGCTGGCCTGAGCGCGGGTTTCACCCCGTCCACCGTCTGGCTGCGTCTGCCGGTGCAGGTGGATGATCTGGCGCGCGGGGGCTGGATGCTGCGGCTGAGCAACGCGCTGCTGGACGATGTGCGCCTATACGTCCATCAGGATGGCGACTGGAGGCCGCTGGGGTACAGCGGCGAAGATGTGCGGCGGCGCGATTGGCCGGTGGACTATCGCACCCCGGTGATTCAGTTTGATCCGCCCGCGCCGGGGTCCTATGTGATCCTGGCGCGGCTGCAAAGCAAGAACGCCCTGGCGACGCGCCTGGAGGTCTGGCAGCGGTTGGCGTTCGATAACCAGTCGCGGCGCGAAGGGCTGCTGTTCGGCCTGTATTTCGGCTTTTATTTGCTGCTGATCTGCGTGCACGCCGTATTCTGGTGGGCGACGCGCGCACCCATGAGCGGCTTGTTCCTGGCCTACATCGGCAATTGTGTTTTCAACGAAGTGATGTCGCTGGGGCTGGTGCAGCAGCTGACGGGCTTGCCGGTGGGCTGGAGCGACCGGATGCTGGGCGTGGGCATTGCAGTGAGCTTGCCGGTGGCGTTGCGGATTGCTTTTGCCCAGCTGAATCTGGGCGCGCTGTATCCGCGTGCGGTGCGCTGGCTGGAGCGGTTGTTCTGGGGTATTGCTGTGGTGTGCTCGGCACTGGTCGTGTCGGGACACTACGGGTGGGGCATGCAACCGGTCCAGTTGCTGGCCTTGGCGCTGATCGTGGGGTTTACGACGCTGGCCGCCTATCTGCTGAAAAAGGGCTGGCGTCCGGCGCGCTTTTTCGCTTTGGCCTTCGGGGTGTTCTATATCGGCGTGCTGATTGCCTTCTTGCGCAATCTGGGCGTGCTGCCAGTCAACGTGTTCACGGAATACGTCTCTACGCTGGGCACGATGCTGCACATGCTGCTGCTCAGCTTGATCATCGTGGGGCGCTATGAGCGCCAGCGCCGCGACATGGAGCGCCAGCAGGCCAATCTGGCGGCCGATATGGCGCGCCAGCACAGCCATCGGTTGGAGCAGGAGGTGGCGTTGCGCACCGCCGAAATGCAGGGCGAGATCCAGCGTCGGGTCGAACTTGAGGATGAACTGCGCGCATCGCTGGAACAGGAACGCCGCGTGTTCGCCGAGCAACGCGAATTCGTGGCGATGGTGTCCCATGAATTCCGTACGCCGCTTGCCATCATCACCACGTCGGCGCAGCAGCTGGGCCGCAATCTGGCCGCGCCCGTCGAGAAAAGCCTGGCGCGCTGCGGCAATATCCGCGATGCGGCCATGCGCCTCCTGGCGCTGGTCGACGAATACCTGACCCATGACCGTATGCGCGAACCCAGCGCCGAATTGCGCCTGACGCAATGCGACCTGCTGGCGCTACTGGCGGATCTGGACCGCGAGTTTCCTGCGGGCCGCATCCAGTGCGTCTATGGCGCGGGTGAACACGTCTTGCTGTGCGACGCGGGCATGTTGCGCATCGCGTTGCGCAATTTGCTGGCCAACGCGGACCGGCATTGCGCGCCGGGCAGGGCGGTTCGAGTGACGCTGCGCGAAGAGGACGACTGCCTGCATATCGACGTGGCCAACTCCGGCGACCGCATTGCTTCCGCCGAGCAGGAGCGCCTGTTCCAGAAGTACTACCGGGGCCCCAACGCCTTGCGCCATCCGGGCGCTGGCCTGGGGCTGTATCTGGTCAGGACGATCGCCGAGCGCCTGGGCGGTTCGGTGTTCCTGAAGAGCGCAGGTGGGGCCGAACCGGTCTGTTTCTGCCTGAGCCTGCCGCGCCGGCTGAAAGGAGCGGGGACGGGCTGAATGCGGCGGGCACGGCGCCGCCTGGTGTTGTCGACATCCGACAATCTGTTGCAGAAAAGCATCTATATGTTTCTGGCTTAAGGGTCGCTGGAGGGGCTAACTACGTCCAATTGTCAGCTACGTCGCGCTATTGCGAAGCTTGCAGCCCAAATCGTCGAACATTTTCGACTTGCTTAGATTTGCTCAGATTTGAAAACGCAATCATCGGTATATTTCAGCAGCGAAATTTACAAATTGTGACGCTGTCCGATTCAGGAATATCCGATGAAAAAGCCTTCCCTTAACCACATCTTCCGCCTGGTCTGGAATGACGCCCTGGGCGTGTATGTGCCGGTTGCCGAACACGCCAGCGCGCGTCGCAAGCGCAGCAGCGGGTCTGCCGCGGCGTTGACCGCGGCATTGTTGCTGTCCGGGCCGGCATTGGCCGCGGATCTGCCCACCGGGGGCAATGTCGTGGCGGGGGCGGGGTCGATCAGCCAGAACGGCTCGGCGATGACCATCAACCAGCAGACCGGCAAGATGGCCGTGGACTGGCAGAGCTTTTCCATCGGCAAGGGCAACAGCGTCACGTTCAAACAGCCGGGCCGCGACTCGGTCGCGTTGAACCGGGTGCTGGGGCCGGACGTGTCGGTGATCCAGGGCGCGCTGAACGCCAACGGGCAGGTATTCCTGGTCAACCCGAACGGTGTGGTGTTCACGCCTACCGCGCAGGTGAACGTGGGCGGTATCGTCGCCAGTACGCTCAACATCAGCACCCAGGATTTCCTGGCGGGCAACTACAAGTTTGAAGGCGCCAGCAGCAACGCCATCGTCAACCAGGGCAACATCACGGCGGCCCCGGGCGGCAGCATCGCGCTGATCGCGGCCAAGATCACCAACACCGGCAACCTGACGGCCGACAAGGGCAACGTCCTGCTGGGCGCCGGCAGCCGCGTCAAGCTGGACCTGGGCGGCCCGGTCAAGATTGAAGTGGAACAAGGCGCGATCGACGCGCTGATCGAACAAGGCGGCGCCATTCGCGCCGACGGCGGCGTGGTCTACCTGACGGCCAAGGCCGCGGGCGATTTGGCCAGCACCGTCATCAACCACACCGGCATCACGCAAGCCAAGACGCTGGCCACCGGCGAGAACGGCAAGATCGTGCTGCTGGGCGACATGGTCAATGACCGCATCGCCGTGGCCGGCAAGCTGGACGCCAGCGCGCCCAACGGCGGCAAGGGCGGTTTTGTGGAAACGTCGGCGGCAAAAGTGACGGTGGCGGCAGGCGCGGTTATCACCACCAAGGCGGTCAGCGGCCAGCATGGTTCGTGGCTGATCGATCCGACGGACTTCACGGTCAGCGCGGGCACGACGGGTCAGACGGACAGCGGCATCGGCGCCGATACACTGTCGGCCAACCTGGACAACGGCAATGTAGAGTTGCAGACGGTCGCCTCGGGCGCCCAAGCGGGCAACATCAACGTGAATGCCGGCGTAACGTGGAGCGCGGACACCAAGCTGACGCTTAGCGCTCACGGCAACATTTTGCTCAATGCGCCGATCACGGCGACGGGCGCAAATGCGGGCCTGGCGCTGAACCACGGCGGCTATAAGCAGAACGGCAGCGTTGCGGCAGGCACGGATTACCGCGTGAATTCGCCCGTCACGCTAAGCGGGGCGAATTCCACCTTTGCCGTAAACGGAAATGCGTACACGCTCATTCGCAGCGTGGCGCAATTGAGCTCGGTCAACGACGCCCTGGCAGGCCGCTATGCGCTGGCGCAGGATCTGGATGCGGCAGACCAGTTGTTCTCGCAATCGGTAATCGGGACGAATTCGCAATTTACCGGCGCATTCGACGGTCTTGGGCACACCATTTCCAACCTGAAAGGCACCCAAGGCTATTCGGGCCTATTCGCTTTCGTTGAAGCCACTGGCGATATCCGCAATCTGGGAATTGTAAACACCGAGGTGGCAGGCTTCACCTATGCAGGTGGGCTGGTCGGATACAACCGCGGGAAGCTGGATAACGTCTATGTTACCGGCAAGGTGGTTGGCGGAGACAATGGCCTAGGCAGCGGCGGACTGGTCGGGGTCAACTTTGGGACCATTTCCAACGCCTATTCTTCGGGAACGCTCGAAGCATCGCAATTTCCTTTGCCGACGGGACAGCGGGGCGGCTTGGTGGGCGCCAATTACGGCGTCATCACTAATTCGTACACCACGATGCTGGTGAAAGAACCCGTTTTCCCGTTTATCCAAAGCGGCGCACTGGTGGGCGCCAACTACGGCACGATTATGGGTAGTTTCGCCGCCAGCACGGATGCGGCGGGCAGTGTTTACACCGGCGCGTCAATGACGAAGCTGGTCGGGGGGGCCCAGGGCACGATCAGCCTAAACAGCGGCATGAAGACCTATCAACAGCTGACGCAGTTGGCGACGTTCAAGGATGCTGGTTGGGACATCGACAACGCGGGCGGCACGGGTACGACGTGGCGCATCTACGAAGGCATGGGTGGCCCGCTGCTGCGCGGCTTGCTCAAGCAGGTCACTGTGAGCCTTGCCGACAAGGTCTATGACGGCCGACTGAGCGGGGGTATCGGCTATGTGGCGTCGCAGCCGGGTGCCCAGCTGGACGGCAGCATCAGCTACACCACCAACTCGAAGAACGCGGGAGTCTACCGCTTGGCCGACGGTACGCTGACCGTCAATGGCGGCCTGTATTCGAATCAGCAAGGCTACGACATCGTCTATGCCGACGGCTTGGCCTTGAACGTCTTGAAGAGGGGGGTGTCGGTAGGCTTCACCGCCCAAGACAAGACGTATGACGGTACCTTGGGCGCCAATGTCAGCGGTACGGTGGGCATCGACGTACTCGCGGGCGACGTCCTTGGCGTTGGCGGCACTGGCAGCTTCTCGGACAAGAATGCGGGCGCTGGAAAAATTGTCTATATCGACGGAGTCGCGCTGACCGGGTTAGACGCCAACAACTATTTCATCACTACGGGTTCGTCCACTACAGCCACGGCCTCGATCACGCCCCGCGAACTCACGGGGTCGGTGATCATAAGCGACAAGGTCTATGACGGGGGCACCCACGCGGATGCGGGGGGATGGCTTACGGGCTTGCTAGCGGGGGATAGCTATAGCTACGGTTTCCAGTTTGCCGACAAGAACGTAGGTGCCAATAAGCAGGTAATTTTCGCGCTCAGCGGTCTGGATGCCGGCAATTACGTCGTAGGTGCAGGCCTGGATGCGTTGACGGCCAGCATCACACCCAAGGCCCTGACCGCCTCGTTGACCGCCGGCAACAAGATCTATGATGGATCGATCATCGCCGCGGTGTCGGGCAATCTGTTCGGGGCCATCAACGGCGACGCGGTGTCGCTGATAAGCGGCGGAAACTTCCGGGACAAGAACGTCGGTATCGGCAAGGATGTGCAGCTCTTCAGTTCGTTGACGGGCCTGGATGCACGGAACTACACGCTCACGTTCAACGGGCAGTCCACCGCCTCCATCACGCCCAAGGCCTTGACCGGTTCGATCACTGCCGCCGGCAAGACCTATGACGGCACACGGGATGCCGACACATCGGGCCAACTGACGGGCGCCGTTCAAGGCGATACCGTCACGCTGGCAAGCTCGGGCTTGTTCGCCGACAAGAATGCGGGCGTGGGCAAAACCGTGGCGGTGACCGGTTTGCTGCAGGGCGCCGATGCAGGCAACTACACGGTGTCGTATAACGGCACCACGACGGCCACCATCTCGCCCAAGGCGCTGACCGGCGCGATCACGGCCGCTGGCAAGACCTATGACGGTACCTTGACGGCTGACACAAATGGAACATTGACCGGCAAGGTCGCCGGCGACACGGTAAGCCTGTCGTCGACGGGCGCGTTCGCAGACAAGAATGCGGGCGCGGGCAAGCAGGTCAACGTCAATGGCATGCTGGCAGGCGCCGATGCCGGCAACTACACGGTCACCTTCAACACCACCACGACCGCCGACATTGCGGCCCGTCAATTGACGGGCGCACTCGGCGCATTGGACAAGGTGTATGACGGCTCGTCGCTGGCTTCGGTCACGGGCGTGAACAGCCTGAACGTGCTGTCGGGCGACCTCTTGACTGTCAGCGGCAGCTTCAGCGACAAGAACGTGGCTAACGGCAAATCCGTGGCCTACGTGCTGGGCGGTGCGGACGCCAACAACTACACGCTGGGCAACGGCGTGACCAAGGGCAAGGCCAACATCACGCCGGCGACCCTTGCCGGCGACATCACCGCGGCGGGCAAGGTCTACGACGGCGGCGTCGCGGCCACGACCCAAGGCCGCGTCACGGGTGTGATCCTGGGCGACGTTGTCGGCCTGTCGACCACCGGTGCGTTCGCGGACAAGAACGTCGGCAACGGCAAGACGGTGAACGTTGGTGGGTCGCTGACGGGCCTGGATGCGGGCAACTACATCCTTGCTGCCAATGCGACGACCACGGCCAACATCACACCCAAGGCGATCACCGGCGCGTTGACGGCCGCCGGCAAGGTGTACGACGGTTCGCGCGATGCCGCCACCACCGGCACGCTGAACGGCGTGGTGCAGGGCGACAACGTCGCCGTCAATGCCACGGGCCTGTTCGGCGACAAGAACGTGGGCAACGGCAAGCTGGTGGCGGTGAACGGTGTCCTGACCGGCGCCGACGCGGGCAACTACCAGCTGAGCACCAACGCCACGACGTTGGCCAACATCACGCCCAAGGCCTTGACGGGCGCCATCACGGCCGCCGGCAAGACTTATGACGGCACCACTGCCGCGGATACGTCGGGTTCGCTCATCGGCGTGGTTCAGGGCGACACGGTTGCGCTGGCGACGACGGGTGCCTTCGCCGACAAGAATGCCGGCGTGGGCAAGCAAGTCAACGTCAACGGCAGGCTGGCGGGTGCGGACGCCGGCAACTACACGGTCAGTGCCAACGGCACGACGGTCGCCACCATTACACCGAAGACGATCACCGGCGCCATCACGGCGGCGGGCAAGATCTACGACGGCTCTGTGGCCGCCAGCACGTCGGGCAGCCTGACCGGCCAGATCCTGGCCGATGCCGTGGCGCTGTCGACCACCGGTTCGTTCGCAGACAAGAACGTCGGCAACGGCAAGACCGTGAACGTCGGCGGCTCGCTGACGGGAGCGGATGCCGGCAACTACACACTGGTCGCCAATGCGACGACCACGGCCAACATCACGCCCAAGGCGATCACCGGCGCGCTGACGGCCGCCGGCAAGGTGTACGACGGCTCGCGCGATGCCGCCACCACCGGCACGCTGAACGGCGTGGTGCAGGGCGACAACGTCGCCGTCAATGCCACGGGCCTGTTCGGCGACAAGAACGTCGGCAACGGCAAGCTGGTGGCGGTAAACGGTGTCCTGACCGGCGCCGATGCGGGCAACTACCTGCTGAGCACCAACGCCACGACGCTGGCCAACATCACGCCCAAGGCCTTGACGGGCGCCATCACGGCCGCCGGCAAGACCTATGACGGCACCACTGCCGCCGATACGTCGGGCTCGCTCAACGGCGTGGTCCAGGGAGACACCGTTGCGCTGGCGACGACGGGGGCCTTCGCGGACAAGAATGCTGCCATCGGCAAGCTGGTGAATGTCAGCGGTTCGCTGACGGGCGCTGACGCTGGCAACTACACGGTCAGCGCCAACGGCACGACCACGGCAACGATCGCGGCACGCCAATTGAACGGCGCGCTTGGCGCGCTGGACAAGGTCTACGACGGCAACACCGTGGCAACGGTCACCGGCGCGGATGCCATTGCCGGCATCATCGCGGGCGATTCGCTGGGGGTCGCGGGCAGCTTCTCCGACAAGAACGCGGGCGAGGGCAAGACGGTCGCCTTTGGCTTGACGGGCGGCGACGCCGGCAACTATGTGTTGAACGCCGCCGATGCGCGCGCCGCCATTGCGCGTCGCGTGCTCGGTGTCGAGGGCACCACGGTTGCTGGCAAGGTCTACGACGGCAGCACGGCCGCCCAGGCATCCGCGGGATCGCTGACCAACCTGGTCGAAGGCGAATCGCTGGGCGTGGGAACCACGGCAATGTTCGACAGCGCCAACGCCGGCAACCGTAACGCCAACGTGCGTTACGCCTTGGCCGACGGCGACAACGGCCTGGCCAGCAATTATGTGCTGGCCGACACGCAGCATAAGGCTGTCATCGATCGCCGCGCCATCACCGTCGCGGCCGACGACAAGACCAAGCGTGCGGGCGATGTGGATCCGGCGCTGACGTGGCGCGTCACGCAGGGCAACCTGGTCGGCAACGATACGCTGGCCGGTGTGTTGAACCGCGCGGCGGGCGAGACGGCCGGCAACTACGTGATCGGCGCGGGCGGACTGTCCAACAGCAACTACCTGGTTGCTGCGCAGGATGGCACGCTGGTCATCAGCAATGCCGTGCAACCCGACAGCCGTCGCGAGGCTGCGCTGTCGACGGCGCAATGGCTGCAGGCGGCCGTCGGTACCGCCAACACGACGCCGCCGACCCTGTCGGGTGAGCTGAGTTTCGTGCCCGTCGAATCCGGCAACCAAGGCCAGGGCGGCACTGCGAAACCGGCGCCGAATGCGGGCCAGGGCGCGCGCAGCATGCAGGGCCCCGCTCAGGTCCTGGTGATCGACGGCGGTATCCGCCTGCCGGAGGGCGTTGTCCAGGGCGGAATCTGATTCCGGCCCCTGATACGGCGAACTCCACGACTTATCCGCTTGCCGGCTGTCCATCGCCCTACGGGGACGTGGGCAGCCGCTCCGAACACCCGATTCTCACAAGATCATGACGCAAGTTTCATCTTTCGCACGTCCGCACTACCTGGTCCTGGCGCTTGCCGCGCTGCTGCCTGCGGCGGCTCTCGCCCAGCAGATCCCCAACGCGGGCCGCATCCTTCAGGAGCAGGCCACCGAGCCGCAGCCCCCGGCCCCGTCGCCCGAACTGAACCTGAGCAGCCCCGTTCCCGGCACCGTTGCGCCGGGCGGCCCGCAAGTCAGCGTGACCCGCATTGACCTGACGGGCAACCAGGCCTTCTCGACCGAGCAATTGCTGGCGCGGTTGGGCGACTATCAAGGCAAGTCCTATGACCTGGCCGGCATGCAAGACCTGGCCAATCAACTGACGCGCTACTACCGCGATGCGGGTTATCCGTTTGCACGCGTCTATCTGCCGGCGCAAGGGCTGGAAAACGGCGTGCTGCGCCTGCAAGTCGTCGAAGGCCGTTACGGCGAGGTCAAGACCGAAGGCGATGCCGGCCTGGCTGCACGCGCCCAGGCCTACCTGAGTCCGCTGAAATCCGGCGACATCATCGAAAGCGCCTCGCTGGAGCGCGCGGCGCTGCTGCTGTCGGACCTGCCCGGCGTGACCGCCAGCCCGATTATTCGCCCGGGCCAGCAACTGGGCACGGGAGACCTGGTCGTGCAGGTGGACCGCGGCGACCGCGTCAACGGCAGCGTCGGCCTGGACAACCAGGGCAACCGCTACACGGGCCAGTACCGCGCCAACGCAGCGCTGTCGATCAACAGCCCCTTCATGCTGGGCGACCAGATCACGCTGCGCGCGCAGCGCACCAGCGAAAGCCTGAACTACGGCGATGTGGGCTATAGCGCGCCGCTGGGCAGTTCGGGTCTGCGCGGCCGCGTCGGCTACGGCTATACCGGCTATGAGCTGGGCAAGGAATTCAGCGACCTGGATGCGCACGGCACCGCCAAGGTGGCCAGCGTGGGCCTGAGCTATCCGCTGATCCGTTCGCAAAGCCGCAACCTGACCATCGGTATCGATTTCCTGCACAAGAAGCTGCGCGACGATTATCGCGCCGCCGAGATCGAGCAAAACAAGTTCAGCAACAGCGTGCCGATCGCGGCGCAGTTCGATGTGCGCGACAGCCTGGGTGGCGGTGGACTGACGTATGGCGCCTTGAGCTGGACGCCGGGCACCTTGAAGCTGGACGGCAATCTGGCCACCGCCGATAGCCTGAGCGCGAACTCGGCAGGGCACTACAGCAAGCTGAATCTTGACATTGCGCGCCTGCAATCCGTGTCGTCGCGCTGGAGCCTGTTCGGCCGTTTCAGCGGCCAATGGACCAACGACAACCTGGATTCGTCCGAAGACTTTGGTCTGGGCGGACCCGCTGGCGTGCGGGCCTACCCTGTGGGCGAAGGCTACGGTGACCGTGGCTGGCTGGCGCAGGTGGAAGTCCGCTACGCGGCAGGCGCAGTCACTCCGTTCGCGTTCTACGACGCGGGCCGGGTAGAAATTTCCTCCCATCCCTGGCAGGCCGGCGAGAACTTCCGCCGCGTCGCCGGGGCAGGCGTCGGTGCCCGCGTTGCCGTGGGCGGCTGGCGGGGCGAAGCCACGGTCGCTTGGCGCACCGATGGCGGCCCGCCGCAGTCCGACAGCCGGGACCACAAACCCTTGTTCTGGGTAAGCGCGCAGTACTTGTTCTAAGCCAGCGCGCCGGCTTGGCCCCTGTCTTCCTCCCGGGGACAGGGGCTTTTTTTCGCGTCGCGTCATCGCGTCAGGAAACATTCAGCCACGACGGTTCTTGTTACGCATTCGCGGGCTATCCGTGTAATACCCGGTTCTCGACGTAGAGGCTTTTCCATAAACTACCGGACCGCCCCTGTATCGACCCCGATAACGATCCCCATAACGAGAACGCCATGAGACAGTTTCTTCCCACCCTGGGCGCCGCCCTGGTTTTGTCGCTGAGCACGCATGCCGCGCTGGCCCAACCGGCGCCCGCCGCCGCTTCTTCGGCCGCACCTGCTGCTGCCACCGCCGTGCCGCGCGATCCCTTCTTCTGGTTGGGAGAAATCAACAAGGCCACCGCCGTCATCAACTCCGATGAAGGCCTGCTGGACAAGTCCATCGCGCCGCGTCTGGCCGCGGGCGTCGCCAAGGTGATCAACGACGGCAACCAGCCGGGCGCCAAGCGGCCTGCCAGCGTCATCACCTTCGAGCCGCTGCTGATCAAGGCGGCGGGCGAAGACGTGACCTTGCTGCACGCGGGCCGTTCCAGCCAGGACATGCACGCGACCTACCGCAGCGCCATCCTGCGCGACAAGCTGCTGGAACTGGCCGACCAGTTGAACAAGACGTCCACCACCCTGGTCGAGCTGGCTGCCAAGCATGCGGGCACGATCGTGCCGAACTACACCAACGGCGTAGCCGCGCAGCCCAACAGCTATGGCCACTATCTGCTGGGCCAGGCGGCCGGCCTGGCGCGCGACGCGCAGCGCATCCGCGAAGCGTATGTGCGCATCGACCGTTCGCCCATGGGCACGACGGTGCTCAACGGCACCAGCTGGCCGCTGGACCGCAAGCGCATGGCGCAATACCTGGGCTTTGAAGCGCTGGTCGACAACGCCTACGACGCCTCGCAGATCTCGTCAATGGACCAGCCGGTGGAAGTGGCTTCGATCGTGACCAGCATCGCGCTGCGCACGGGCAACTTCGTCGAAGACGTCATGACGCAGTATGCGCAGTCGCGTCCCTGGATCCTGCTGGAAGAGGGCGGTGGCAACACCTACGTGTCCAGCGCCATGCCGCAAAAGCGCAACCCCGGGCTGTTGAACGACACCCGCAGCGATGCGTCTACCGCCGTGACCCTGGCGATGGGCCCCGTCATCCAGACGCACAACATCACGCCGGGCATGAGCGACCCGAAAGACGTGAAGCAGAACTCCGCCATGGTGGACAGCGGCATCTCGGCGCTCAAGCGCTGGGACCGCGTGCTGAAGGCGATGGTCATCAGCCCCGACCGCGCGCTGGAAGAGTTGAACAGCGACTGGACTGCCTCGCAGGAACTGGCCGATGTGCTGATGCGCAAGTACAAGCTGCCGTTCCGCGACGGCCACCACTTTGCGTCCGAAGTCGTGACGTACGCCAAGACCAACAACATCAAGCCGTTGGACTTCCCGTACGAGCAAGCCCGCCGCATCTACGCCGACGCCATGAAGGATTCGAAGTACGGCAACGAGCTGCCGATGAGCGAAGCGGAATTCCGTTCGACGCTGGATCCCGTGGCCATCGTGAAGAACCGCGCCACCAGCGGCGGCCCGCAGCCTGCTGAGATGGACCGCATGCTGAAAGAGGCACGCGACCAGTTGACCGCGCAAGGCAAGTGGATCAAGGACCGCCGCGACCACATCAACACGTCGCTGGCGGACCTGGACAAGAAGTTCAACGCGCTCGCGGCCAGCGAAGCGAAGGCGAAGTAAGCGCGTGCTGGCGCCGTCAGCGGACGGCGTCCAGCACGCATCCGCGCAGCCAGCGATGGGCGGCGTCGCCGTCCATGCGCGGATGCCACAGCATCGACAGGGTGAATGCCGGCATGGCGAAGGGCAGGGGAAAGCTATGCATGCCTGCCCGCAAGCTGCCGGTGTGGCGTTCGGGTACGGTGGCGATCAGGTCGGACCCGCGTGCCAGCGCCAGCGCGGTGGAAAAGCCGCCTGCAATGGTGGCGACGTGGCGTTCGCGGCCGTGCGAGGCCAGCGCATCGTCGACCGGCCCTTTGCCCAGGTTGCGCCGCGACACAAGGATGTGACGCGCGGACGCATAGCGGGCAAGCGTGACCTTGCCTTGGCTAAGCGGATGCCCGGCACGAATTACGCCGACAAAGCGGTCCTGGAATAGCGCCCGGGTGCGCAGTTCGGGGCTGGCCGCAACGCCGACGATACCGGTTTCCAGATCCACCGCGCCTTCGCGCAGCGGGGCGCTGTCCTTATCGGTTTTCTGGATGAAGCGCAGCCGCACGCCAGGCGCTTCGACGCCCAGGCGTGCCAGCAAGCCCGGCCCGAAATTCTCCGCAAAACCGTCGCTGGTGCGCAGCGTAAAGGTGCGCGACAACTGCGTGACGTCCAGCTGCGCCGCAGGGCGCAGCACCGCTTCTACGTCTTGCACCAACACGTGAACCCGGTCGCGCAATTCCAGCGCCCGCGGCGTGGGCACCAGGCCGCGCCCGGCACGCACCAGCAGCGGATCGCCCGTGGCGTCGCGCAGCCGCGCCAGCGCCCGGCTCATGGCGGACGGGCTTAGCCGCAAGCGGCGGGCGGCGCGCGCGACGCTGCCTTCGGCCAGCAAGACGTCCAGGGTGATCAGCAGGTTCAAATCGGGGGTGGCCATGCCGCAACCGTAGCACGGCGGGCGTGTGATGGCGCGCCTTGGCATGGCGTTTGGTGCAGGTATTCAGTGCAAATGCTGCGCCTTCCGCCTGATGCCGGCTGCGCCTAGGATGGGTGCAGGGCGTCATGTTGGCGTCCCGGACTTTCCGTAGGCCAGACCGTGTTGCCCCTGAATTCTTCCCCGCTAGTCTCCGCCCGCTCGTCATTGCCCGTCATGGCCTGCCTGTCAGTGTCGATGTTGCTGCCGGCGCTGGGCGCCAGCGTTGCCAACGTCGCCTTGCCGACGCTGGCGCAAGCCTTCGATGCGCCGTTTCACGCTCTCCAATGGGTCGTGCTGGCCTATCTGCTGGCCGTGACCACGCTGATTGTCAGCGTCGGCAGGTTGGGCGATCTGATAGGCCGGCGCCGTCTGATGCTGGCGGGGATTGGCGTGTTTACCGTGGCCTCGGCGTTGTGCGGCGCGACGCCCTGGCTGGGTGGCTTGATTGCCGCACGCGCCCTGCAGGGCTTGGGCGCCGCCATCATGATGGCGTTGACGATGGCATACGCTAGCGATGCCGTCGCCAAGGAGAGGACTGGCAGCGTGATGGGCCTGCTGGGCACGATGTCGGCCATTGGCACGGCGCTTGGCCCTTCGCTGGGTGGATTGCTGCTTGCGGGGCCGGGTTGGTCGTCGATCTTCCTGATCAACGTGCCGTTGGGCTTGCTGGCATTTGGATTGGCCTGGTTCCACTTGCCGGCGGACCCGTCGGGCAGCGGCAGGTCGCGGGCCACTTTCGACATGCGGGGTTCGCTGTTGTTGGCCGCCGGTATTGCGGCGTATGCGTTGGCGATGACCGGGGCGGTCGGCGGGGGCTGGATGATCGGGGCGCTGCTGTCCGCCGCCGGGGGGCTGGCCATCGCGTTTGTGCGGGTGCAGGCGACGTCGGCTTCGCCATTGATCCGGCTGGCGCTGTTCGGCCACCCCGTGCTGAGCGCGGGCGTGGCCGCCAACGGGTTGGTCTCGACGGTCATGATGACGACCTTGGTGGTGGGGCCGTTCTATCTGGCGGGGGCGTTGGGGTTGGACGCGGCGCGGGTGGGGCTGGTGATGTCTTGCGGTCCGGCCGTGGCGGCGCTGGCGGGTGTGCCGGCGGGCCGCGGCGTGGACCGCTACGGTGCGCAGCGTGTGATGCGCGTGGCGCTGGCCGTCATGGTGGCGGGGGTGGCCTTGCTGTCCCTGGCGCCCGTGGCGTTCGGCGCGCTGGGTTACGTGGCGCCATTGGCCGTGACCACTGCGGGCTATGCGTTGTTCCAGGCGGCAAACAGCAGCGCCGTCATGCAGTGTGCCGGCGCGGACCAGCGCGGCGCCTTGTCCGGGTTGCTGAACCTGTCGCGCAATCTGGGGTTCATTACCGGCGCATCGTTGATGGGCGCGGTATTCGCTTGGGCATCGGGGGCGGGCGACCTTCGGATCGCCTCGCCCGCCGCGCTGGCTGCGGGCATGGGCTGGACCTATGCGCTGGCCGCCGTAATGCTGATGCTGGCCTTGGTCATTATTGTGCGGGGGCGGGACTAGGTGGCCCTCGCTGCGCCAGCCGAGATCGCCTTGCTTCCGCTACTCGGCCTTCAACCCCGCCTGGACGATCAGCGGCTGCCATTTCAGGCGTTCGCTACGCGCGAATTCGGCCAATTCCGCAGGCGTGCCGCCGCCCGGTTCATGGCCCAGTTCCAACAGGCGTTGCCGCACCTCTGGGCGCGCCAAAATCTTTGCGAGTTCGGCGTTCAGCTTCTGCACGACGGCGGGGGGCGTGCCCTTCGGCGCGTATAACCCGTTCCACGCGATGACCTGAAATCCCGGCAGCCCCTGTTCAGCGACGGACTTCACGCCCGGCAGCAGGGCGGATTCCTTCAGCGAGGTCACCGCCACCGCATGCAGCTTGCCGCCCGTGATGAACGAACGCGCGGCACTGACGGTATCGATGCCGATTTGCACTTGCCCGCCCATCAGATCCGTCGTCGCGGTGGCCGAGCCCTTGTAGGGAATGCCCCGGATGCTATCGACGCCTTGCTGCTTGAGCAGTTCGAAGACCAGCCGCGCGGTGGTGCTGGGCATGCCGACGTTGACGCTGTCGGACTTCGCTTTGGCAGCGTCGCGCAGGTCCGGCAAGTTGGCGTAGGGCGATCCTGGCGGGGACAGCAGCACCATCGGAAACGAGCTGACCAGCATGATCGGTTCAAAATCCTTCTCGGGGTCGAAGGCCGTGGACGCATACATGTATTGGTTCAGCACGTGCGTGCCGTTGGTGCCCATCAGCAGCGTGTAGCCGTCCGGCGCGGCGCGGGCGACTTCGGACGTGCCGATATTGCCGCCCGCGCCCGGGCGGTTTTCGACGATGAAGGCCTGGCCCAGCGATTTGGCCAGGTATTCGGCCAGATAGCGGCCGGCCACGTCGGTGCCTTGCCCGGCCTGGTAGGGGACGATGACCCGCACCGGTTTGGACGGATACTTGTCCGCCGCCGCGGCGGGCTGCGTGAATAGCAGGGACGCCGCTAGCGCGGCGATGAGGCGTAAGGGTTTCATGGTGGTCTCCTCGATGTTTTTATTGGGTAGCGGTTTGGGGGCTACTGCTTGGGAGGAGGCCAGCGCGGCAGGACGCCCTGTTCCTGCAGGGCCGCGATATGGGTGTCGTCGAGGCCGGCCTCCCGGAGGACCTCGTCGGTGTGCTGCGCATAGGCAGGGGGCGGCCGGCGCAGGCGCGCGGGCGATTCGGCCAGCCGGGTGGCGGCGCCGATGCCGTGGTAGCCATCGCGGTCGATGCGCATGCCGCGATGCGCCGCATGCGCCTGTTCGAAGGCTTCGGGCACGTTGTGGACGGGGCCTGCGGGGACGCCCCGCTGCATCAGGTCCTGGCAGAGGGTGTCACGCGTGCGGGTGGCCAGCGCCGCTTCGATCACCTCGCGCAACGCGTCGCGATGTTGCAGCCGTTGGCGGTTGGTCGTGAAGCGCTCGTCTTCCAGTAGGGGCGCCAGGCCGACGTAATCGCAGAATTTGCCGAATTGGCGGTCGTTCACGACGCCCAGGAAGATCTCGCCGTCCAGGCACGCGAAGCGGTCATAGGGTGCGATATTCGGATGGGCGCTGCCCAGCAGTCCCGGCACGTGTTGTGTGTGCATCCAGTTGGCGGCGTGCGGCACCAGCAAGCTGAGCGCGGTGTCGAACAAGGTGGCATCCACGCGTTGGCCGCGCCCGGTGCGCGCGCGGTGGTACAGTGCCAGCAGGATGCCCGCTTGCGCGGTGTAGCCCGTCAGGTGGTCCACGATGGGAATGCCGATGCGGGTGGGGCCGCTGGCGGGGTCTCCGTTCACGCTCATCAATCCGCACATGGCTTGCAAGATGGCGTCGTAGCCCGGTAGCCCGCCCAGCGGTCCGTCGTCGCCGAATCCCGAAATGGCGCAGTAGATCAGCTGCGGAAAGCGCGGCTTGAGGTCCGTCTCGTAATCCAGCCCCCACCTGGCCATCGTGCCGGGGATGAAGTTCTCGACCAGGATGTCGGCGTCCTCCAGCAGGCGCAGCAGGACGTCGCGCCCGCCCGCCAGCGACAGGTCCAGCCCGATCGCCCGCTTGCCGCGGTTGACGGCGGTGAAGTAGGCCGCGTCGCCCTCCGCGTTGACGGGAGGCCCCAGCGTGCGGGTCTCGTCGCCGCCAGGCGGCTCGACCTTGATCACGTTCGCGCCCTGGTCAGCCAGCATCTGGGTGCACAGCGGACCCGCCAGTACCCGGGACAGGTCGATGACCCGAATGCCCTCCAGCGCGCCGGCGGCCCGGGCGTTTGGGGGATGTGCAGCATGCTCCGTTGAACCAGACATCATCGACCTCGAGTTGGTCATGTCCGACGCGCGGGCGGGAACCGCGGGCGCGTGATCATGGCAGGCAGCGGCGGCCGGTCAGCCGTCGGAGATCAGACCGCCAGGCGCGGCGTGCGTCTGGCGGCCCGCGCGTCATCCGCGGGCAGGCAATTCAACCACGCCGGAGCCCAATACAGACAGCTCGTCGTCCTGGTTGCGTGCTTCCTGCTCGATTTCCACCAGGTGCCGGCCGTCTTCGATGTATTTGCGGGTGACGCGTCCCTTGAAGAACAGCATGTCGCCTTCGGGGTTGTGGCGGCGGATCTTGCACGTGGACTTGCGCAGGAACCCCGCATCCCCCATCCAGTTGGTCAGGTGGTGCGTCAGCCAGGAATTGCGTTCCGGGCCGTAGTCGTAAGCGCCAGGGGCGCCGACTTCCAGCGCGAAATCCTCTTCCCAGTGCACGCGCTCGGGCACGTCGGGAATGCCGAAGCGGTTGGTGATGCCCACGCCGGGGTGTGCGTCGATCAATTGCCACGCAAGCTTGTTGGCGCGGATGTACAGGCCGCCCCAGCCCTGCGCGAAGGCGATGAAGCCCGTCACCGTCATGGGGCCTTTGAACATCACGGGCAGGGCTTCACCTTCCTTCACGTCTTCCCAATAGCGGGGGGTGGCGCCGCGCACTTCTTCCTGCGCATACAGCTTGTAGGCTTCCTTGATTTCCTCGGGGCTGTAGCGGCGGGGTTCGCGGGCGCGCACCTCTTTGTATTTGCTGCCTTGTTCGCGGGCGTGGTCGCGCTCGGTGCGGAAGCACCAGCTGTCGGCCTCGGCGACCTTGTCGCCATCCTGGTTGAAGAAGTCCACGTGATAGATCTGCTGCACCGCACGGCCGGCGAAGCGGGTCTCGTGCTCGATGAGGTTCTTCAGGTGCGCTTCGGTCGAGATCACGTCGTTGCGTTTGACGGTCTTGTGCCAGGTCCAGTCGGCGCCCGACCACATGGCGTGCACGCCGGGCAGCCCGCCCACATAACCCGACACGATGCGGCTGGTCGAAAACAGGAAGCTGGGCAGGGCGATGATGCCGCCGTGCTGGGTTTTGGCCGCGTATTCCGGGTCGGACCACAGGGGGTTATCGTCGCCGATGCCGTGGGCGTAGTGGCGGATGTTGTCGCGCGTGGCCTCGTAGCACCACGGTTCGGCGGTGGCGCCGATCTTCACGCCGATGCGGGCGCGCAGTTCATCCAGGCCGCTTTCGGTGATTTTGGGGAAGCTTCTTTCGGTCTTGGTCTTGGTCAGCATGATGTCTCCTGGGGATGGGTCAGACGTGCGCGGCGGGCGCGGCGTTTACGGTTGAAGCATCAGCGGTCGCAAGCTCTTGCTCCCGCAGTTTCCGGCGATGGATCTTTCCTGCGGGCGTCTTCGGCAGTTCGGGGACGAACACCACCTGGCGCGGATACTCGTGCTGGGCCAATTGGCTGCGCACCGTGTTCTGGATCTCTTCGACGAAGGCGTCGTCGCCCGTGCGGCTGGACACGACGAAGGCTTTGACGACCTGGCCGCGCAATGCGTCCGGCACGCCGATGGCGGCGGCTTCGGTCACGTCGCGGTGTTTCAGGATGGCGTCTTCGATCTCGACTGCGCTCATCGTCCAGCCGGCCGAGATGATGACGTCGTCCGCACGGCCGCCGTGCCAGAAGTAGCCGTCCTCATCGACGCGGCCCAGATCCTTGGTGGCGACCCAGGCGTCGCGGCGCCAGAGTTTCAGTTCGCCCGTCACGCCGGGCGGGCAGGGCGCACCATTGGCGTCCTGCACTTGCACCCGCAGGCCGGGCACGGGCTTGCCCAGCGACCCGGGTTTGACCGTGAAGTCCGGGGCACCCGGGTAGTTCACCAGGCACACCCCGATTTCCGTCGTGCCGTACATGCTGCAGACCGGGCGTCCGAAGGCGGCCTGCACGAAGGCGGACGTTTCGCTGTCGATGGGCTCGCCGGTGAAGGACACCTTCTGCAGCTGATAGCGGTACTGGTCCGCCACGCCCGAGTTGCGCATCATCCGGTAGTGAGTGGCGGCGGCCGAGATGTTGTTGAAGCCGTGGTCCTGCAACGCCTGCAGCAGGCGTTCGGCGTTGAATTTGCCCGCGTAGGCGCCGATGGTCACGCCCAGGGCCAGCGGGGCCAGCGTGCCGTGCCAAAGTCCGTGGCCCCAGGCCGGCGACGATGGGCACATGAAGCGGTCACCGGGCCGCACGCCCGTGCCGTACAGGGCGGCCAGCATCAGGGTCACCAGCGCGCGGTGGGTGTGCTTGACCGCGTCGGGCAGTTCGCGGGTGGTGCCCGAGGTGTATTGGAAGATGGCCAGATCGTCTGCCCGTGTACGGCATTCGTAGCGGGTGGGGAACGCGACCAGCGTGCCGATGAAGTCTTCGTCCGCGATAACGACGCGCATGTCGTCGCGCCCGCCGGCCAGCGGGGCTTTTTCGGCATTCGTCACCAACATGCGCGGCTTGCAGTCCTGCACGCGCAGCCGGATGCCGTCCGGCCCGAAGAGCGTGAAAAGCGGCACCGCGATCGCGCCCATCTTCATCGCGCCGAACATCGTCACGTAGAACGCCAACGACGGCTCCAGCATCACCGCGACCCGGTCGCCGGGCTGGATGCCCTGCGCGGCCAGATAGTGCGCGAAGCGTGATGAGGCGTCGGAAAGCTGTTGAAAGCCATAGGTCTCGTCGCCGCCGGCGGCACGCACCAGAATCACCGCCGGCTCCGTCTGGCCGACATGGCGGTCGATGCACTCATGGGCGATGTTCATCCATTCGCGGTCGCCGTCGAACAGTTCCCAGAGTTTGTCCGGCGTGCAGAGCGCCTGGGCGTCCGCATAAGAAGTGGCCTGCGTCAGCGTCGTCATGTCGTCGTGCCTGTGTGGGGTCCGCAATCTGTTGAAGCGATATTGCGCGTCGCTTCTAAAATTGTCAATGACGTCCATTGATTGTATATAGACAATTAAAGGTGGGCGGTTCCAGGCAGAACCTGCCGTGCGCAGGGTATGCTTGCCGCAATAAAAACGGAGAGTCAGATGAGCCAGTCCAGTCCCCAGGAACCCGCCGCCGCAGCGGGGCCGCGTGTCCGTCCCGTGCCCGCTGTCACGCGGTCGATCGCCATCTTGAGATTGCTGGGGCGCGGCGGTGCGCCGATGACCTTGAAGGCGATTTCGCAGGAGCTTGAGATGGTGACCAGCACCTGCCTGCATATCCTTCGGGTCCTGGTGGAGGAAGGGCTGGTGAAAGTCGATACCGGCACCAAGCGCTACAGCCTGGGCGTGGGCATGCTGACGCTGGCCCGCAGCGTGATCGAAAGCAGCCCCTTTCCGACATTGGTGCAGCCGGTGCTGGACAAGCTGTCCAGCGCGGCCAACGTCACCGCGATCGGCGTGGAAGTGGCGGGCGGGGACCACATGGTGGTGCTGGCCTTATCCCGCTCCACGGCGCCGTTCCGGCTGCATGTGGACGTGGGCAGCCGCTTCCCTGCGCTGATCAGCGCGACCGGCCGCCTGGTGGCGGCGTTTTCAGACCTGACGGACAAGGAACTGGAGCGCCGCTTCAAGGCGTTGCGATGGGACCAGGCGCCTGAATTCGCAGCCTGGAAAGCGGACGTGCAGGCGGTGCGCCGCGACGGCTACAGCATGGACCGCAACAACTACATCAACGGCGTCGTGGTGATTGCGGTGCCTGTGTTGAACAGCCAGAACCGCATGACGCATTCGCTGGTCGTGGCGGGGCTGGCGGAACAGCTTGATGACGCCCGCGCCCACGCCTTGGCCAAGGACCTGCAGGCCGAAGCGCACACGTTGTCACAGTTGCTGTCCGCCCGCAGCTGAGCCGATACGCGACCTCGCCGGCTACACCATCGCCTGCCCGCTCCGCCGGGCGGCGCGGATGTCCTTGCCTAACGTCACGCATAAGAGCGCCAGGATGGCCGCGGACAGGGCCGGCCAGATCAGAAAATAAACGGTCAACCACATATCGATCTCCTTGTTTTCAATGGGTGCGGATCAGCGTCCGGCGGTGTCTGCGGCAAGTTGGTTGGACGGCGCTTCGCGCGCCAGGTCGTCCTGCTCTTGGTGAAAGGACGTGACGCGGTCGGCCAGCACGTTGAAATCAAATCGTTCGCGGTTGCGCAGGCTAAGCGCTACGCAGATCGTGGCGCTCACGCCGTAGGCGGTCAGTGAGGCCATCAGCACGATGTAGTCGCGCAGGCTGCCGATGAAGACGGGCAGCATGACCACCACGGCGATCGTGCCCACGGTGATGGCGACGGTGCGGCCCAGGAAGCCGAACGCCATCAATCCCAACACCACGCCGCCGCCGATGGCTGCGCAGATTTCGAAGAAGACGGCGATGAAGCCCGTAATTGGCAGCAATTCAAAGCGCACGATGGTGAACAGCACCACGGCCGACAACACCGACGCGACGAAGGCGCGGTTGTTCACACGGTCCCAGTAGAAGCTGGCGATCACCGGGAAGACGATGGCGCCCCACAGCGCGCCCACGAACACCAGCATGACCAGGATGTCCAGGCGCAGGCTGGCGAAGATCACGCCGATCATCGTGGCGATGATCATGGTGGCGCGGCCCCACCACAGCATGCGTTGCGGATCCGGGCGTCCGCGGGCCAGGTTCTTGGCGTAGACGTCGGTCATGACGATGGCAGACAGCGCCGCCAGGTCGGAGTCGGCGGTGGAGGAAAGCGACCCCACGACCAGCAGGAAGAAGAGCGCGATGCCGAACGGCGGCAGATAGGTGGACGCCATCTGCGGGATGATGTTGTTCATGTCGCCGTTGGCGGGCTCCAGCCCGACGAACAGCGCCAGCAGGCCCAGCATGCCCAGGCCGATCACGACGGCGCCGTAGCCGACCGTGGCGGTCAGGAAGGTGGGCTTGATCAGGTCTTCGCGCACGGCGAACAGGCGTTGCGCAATGGTCTGGTTGCCGATGGCATAGGCCAGCACGGCGACGAAGTACGGCGCGCCTTGCTCCAGGATCGCCTTCGAGGAATAAAAGTCGGCCTGATCGCTGTTCAAGCGCCACATGTTCGCTTGCAGCATGTCCGGTCCGCCGGCGTTGAAGAAGATCAGCGGGATGATGATGACCGCAGCGATGATCATCGCAGCCAACTGTGCGAAGTCGGTCATGACCGACGTGCGGAAGCCCGACCACAGGGTGTAGGACAGCACGCCCAGCCCGGCGATCAGCACGCCCTGGATGAACGTGAGCGGGCTGAGGATCGACACCAGCGCGCCGGCGGCCGTGAAGTTCACCATCAGGCTGATGCAGCTGCCCACGATATTCGACACCGCCATGATCATCTGGCTGGACGTGCCGTGGCGCGCGTGAATGACTTCTGCCAGCGTATGGGCCTTGGGCGCCAGTTGCCGGAAGCGCTTGCCGAAGGGGTAGATGAAGAGAATCATCAGGGCGCCCCAGAACCCGTAGTGCAGCGGTCCGGACAAGCCGTACTTGTAGCCGGACGTGGCGCTGGCGTAGAAGGAGGCGGCCCAGATCCAGGTGGCGATCATGCTGGCGGTCGACAGGCCGAAGCCGACCGCGTTGTTCGACACCATGAAGCCGTCGACGTTCTCGTTTTTTTCACCGATGAATAGCGACATCAGGAAGGTCGCGCCGTAGAAGCCGGCCAGCAACAGGATGGCGGTGGTCGCCGATAGCTGGAAGAAAACTGTCTCTTGCATCTTGTGGGTCCTTACTCCTCGACAGCCTGGTCGCGGCCTGCCGGCCGGGGCTGCGTGAGTGCCGTTTCCGCGGAGTGCGATGGGCGGCAAGCCTTCCCATGGCGCAGGCGAAACACCAATGGACCGCGGGCTTTTCGTTTTTGTTTCGAGCGCACGATCGCGTGCCTGCCCAGCCGGGCAAGGGGTGGCAGCCCGGATCGGACAAACACAAGACACACCGTATTGGTGCCTTGCTGCGGCATGGGGCCGGGGCGTCGCGGACACGGATGCCGTTGACGCGGGTGCGGCTCAATGCAGTGAGCAATGGTCCTGCTGGGTAAGCAGGTTTTTGTTCCGCAACCGCCGGCTTTCGGCCCGGCGGCTGGGTGGTGGTGTTTCGGCGCTGACGCCGGGCCGCTGTGCGCGGCCATGTGACGGGTGCCCTCGATGACAGAGCATCGGCGGGGTCCGGTGATGAATTACAACATCTGTTAAGTATAGGGGTAGACGGGGACAGCGTCTACCCTTGCAGCCATAAAACCCGGGGTAAAAATGTAAATTGCGAGCCTTTGCTCGCGGCCCGCAATCTACGAATACCGGCTCAGAAGCCTTCCTTGGGCACGTGGACGCGGCCCTCCATCAGCACGCGTGCGCTGCGGCTCATGATGGCTTTCGTGACCTTCCATTCGCCGTCCACCAACTGCGCTTGCGCGCCCACGCGCAAGGTGCCGGAGGGGTGGCCGAAGTTGACGTTGTCGCGCTCGGTGCCGCCGGCGGCCAGGTTCACCAGCGTGCCGGGCACCGCCGCGGCGGTGCCGATGGCGACGGACGCCGTGCCCATCATCGCGTGGTGCAGCTTGCCCATGGACAGCGCGCGCACCAGCACGTCGATGTCGCCCGCCCCGATCTGCTTGCCGCTGGACGACACGTAGGCCTTGGGGCGCGCCACGAAGGCGACCTTGGGCGTGTGCTGGCGGCTGGCGGCGTCTTCAAGCTTGCCGATCAGGCCCATGCGCAGCGCGCCGTGCGCGCGGATGGTCTCGAAGCGCGCCAGCGCGGCGGCGTCGCCATTGATGTCGTCCTGCAGTTCCGTGCCGGTGTAGCCCAGCGCTTCGGCGTCCAGGAAAATGGTGGGGATGCCCGAGTTGATCATCGTGGCCTTGAACGTGCCCACGCCGGGCACTTCCAGGTCGTCGACCAGGTTGCCGGTGGGGAACATCGACCCGCCATCGCCGTCTTCGGCAGGGTCCATGAATTCCAGCCGCAGTTCGGCGGCGGGGAAGGTCACGCCGTCCAGTTCGAAGTCGCCGGTCTCTTGCACGGCGCCGTCGGTCATCGGCACGTGGGCAATGATGGTTTTCTTGATGTTGGCCTGCCAGATGCGCACGACGGCGATGCCGTTGGCGGGCACGCGCGCCGGGTCGACCAGGCCATTGGTGATGGCGAAGGGGCCGACGGCGGCGGACAGGTTGCCGCAGTTGCCGCTCCAGTCCACGAAGGGCTGGTCGATGGAGACCTGGCCGAACAGGTAGTCCACGTCATGGTCCGGCTGGGTGCTCTTGCCGACGATGACGGTCTTGCTGGTGCTGGACGTGGCGGCGCCCATGCCGTCGATCTGCTTGCCGTAGGGGTCGGGGCTGCCGATCACGCGCATCAGCAGCGCGTCGCGCGCCGCGCCCGGCACGCGGGCGGATTCGGGCAGGTCATCCAGCTTGAAGAACACGCCTTTGCTGGTGCCGCCGCGCATGTAGGTGGCGGCAATCTTGGTTTGGGGAGCATGGGCCATGGAATCGTCCTGATGTCTTGGTGCGGTATCGGAGTCTGGGGCGGCGGGCGCGCGGGGCGCCCGCCTGTCCGGTTGGGTGTCAGCCGGCCTTCTTGGTGGTGGCGGATTCGGCTTCCAGGAAGTCTTGCGCAAAGCGTTGCAGTACGCCGCCGGCTTCGTAGATGGATACCTCTTCCGCGGTGTCCAGACGGCAGGTCACGGGCACCTGCACCGTTTCGCCGTTGCGGCGATGGATCACCAGCGTCAGGTCGGCGCGCGGTTCGCGTTCGCCGATGACGTCATAGCTTTCCGTGCCGTCCAGCGCCAGCGTCTTGCGGTTCACGCCGGGCTTGAATTCCAGCGGCAGCACGCCCATGCCGATCAGGTTGGTGCGGTGGATGCGTTCGAAGCCTTCGGCCACGATGGCTTCCACGCCGGCCAGCCGCACGCCCTTGGCGGCCCAGTCGCGCGACGAGCCCTGGCCGTAGTCGGCGCCGGCCACGATGATCAGCGGCTGCTTGCGGTCCATATAGGTTTCGATGGCTTCCCACATGCGCATGACCTGGCCTTCCGGTTCCACGCGCGCCAGCGAGCCTTGCTTCACGGTGCCATCGTCATTCGTCACCATCTCGTTGAAGAGCTTGGGGTTGGCGAAGGTGGCGCGTTGCGCGGTCAGGTGGTCGCCGCGGTGGGTCGCGTACGAGTTGAAGTCTTCTTCGGGCAGGCCCATCTTGTCCAGGTATTCGCCGGCCGCGCTGTCCAGCATGATGGCGTTGGACGGCGACAGGTGGTCGGTCGTGATGTTGTCGCCCAGCACGGCCAGCGGCAGCATGCCGCGCAGCGTGCGGGCGCCTGCCAGCGCGCCTTCCCAGTACGGGGGGCGGCGGATGTAGGTGCTTTGCGGGCGCCAGGCGTACAGCGGGCTGACGCCGGCCTTGCGGTCGTCCTTGATGCCGAACATGGGCGCGTAGACCTTGCGGAACTGCTCTGGCTTGACGGATTCCTTGACGACGGCGTCGATTTCCTCGTCGGTGGGCCAGATGTCCTTCAGGCGGATCTCGCGGCCGTCGGCACCCGTACCCAGCACATCGCGTTCGATGTCGAAGCGGATCGTGCCGGCGATGGCGTAGGCCACGACCAAGGGGGGCGACGCCAGGAACGCCTGCTTGGCGTACGGGTGGATGCGGCCATCGAAATTGCGGTTGCCGGACAGCACGGCGGTCGCATAGAGGTCGCGGTCGATGATTTCCTGCTGGATCACGGGGTCCAGCGCGCCGGACATGCCGTTGCACGTAGTACAGGCGAAGGCGACCACGCCGAAGCCCAGCTTTTCCAGGTCTTCCGTCAAGCCAGCTTCGTCCAGGTACAGCTGCACGGCCTTTGATCCGGGGGCCAGCGAACTCTTCACCCAGGGCTTGCGCGTCAAACCGGCGCGGTTGGCGTTGCGCGCCAACAGGCCGGCGGCGATCACGTTGCGCGGGTTGCTGGTGTTGGTGCAGCTGGTGATGGCGGCGATGATGACGGCGCCGTCAGGCATCAGGCCCGGTTCGTTTTCCACGACGCCCGAGATGCCGCGCGCGGCCAGGTCGGACACCGGCAGGCGGCGGTGCGGGTTCGACGGGCCGGCCAGCGTGCGCACCACGGTGGACAGGTCGAAGCGCAGCACGCGTTCGTATTCGGCGGTCTTCAAGCTGTCGGACCACAGGCCTGCCGTCTTGGCATAGGTTTCGACCAGGGCGATCTGTTCGTCTTCGCGGCCGGTCAGGCGCAGGTAGTCGATGGTCTGCTGGTCGATCGAGAACATGGCGGCGGTGGCGCCGTACTCGGGCGCCATGTTCGAAATGGTGGCGCGGTCGCCCAGCGTCAGGCTGGCAGCGCCTTCGCCGTAGAACTCCAGGTACGCGCCCACGACCTTTTCGCGGCGCAGGAATTCGGTCAGCGTCAGCACCACGTCGGTGGCGGTGATGCCGGGCTGCGCGCGGCCGGTGAGTTCCACGCCGATGATGTCCGGCAGGCGCATCCACGAGGCGCGGCCCAGCATGACGTTTTCGGCTTCCAGGCCGCCCACGCCGATGGCGATGACGCCCAGCGCGTCCACGTGCGGGGTGTGGCTGTCGGTGCCCACCAGCGTGTCGGGGAACGCCACGCCGTCCTGCGTGTAGATCACGGGCGACATCCGCTCCAGGTTGATCTGGTGCATGATGCCGTTGCCCGGGGGCACGACTTCGATGTTGCGGAAGGCCTGCTTGGTCCAGTCGATGAAATGGAAGCGGTCTTCGTTGCGGCGGTCTTCCACGGCGCGGTTCTTGGCGAAGGCGTCGGGGTCGTTGCCGTCGAATTCCACGGCCAGCGAGTGGTCCACGATCAACTGCACCGTCACGACCGGATTCACCTTGGCGGGGTCGCCTCCTTTCTCGGCGATAGCGTCCCGCAGGCCGGCCAAGTCCACCAGCGCGGTCTGGCCCAGGATGTCATAACAGACCAAGCGTGCCGGAAACCACGGGAAGTCCAGGTCGCGGCGGCGTTCGATCAGTTGCTTGAGTGCGTCGGTCAGCATGGCCGGGTCGCAGCGGCGAACCAGGTTTTCCGCCAGCACGCGGGACGTATAGGGCAGGCCGGCGTAGGCGCCGGGAGCAATGGCTTCAACCGCGGCGCGCGCGTCGAAATAGTCCAGGCGGGTGCCGGGCAGGGTCTTGCGGTACGAGTGGTTCATCATGCCTCCGTGCGCCGCAGGTTGCTCTGGGCGATCTGTTGTTCGATGTTGATACGGGATACGCGGATGTGCCGGCGCATCAGGATTTCGGCCAGCTCGCCGTCGCGGTCGGCGATGGCGTCAAGAATGCGGTGGTGTTCGGCGTAGGCCTGCCGCGGGCGGTTGGGCGTTGTCGAATACTGGATGCGGTACATGCGCGCCAGCTGGTAGAGCTCGTCGCACAGCATGCGAAACAGCATCTGGTTGCCGCTGCCCTTGACGATGCGGTAGTGGAAGTCGTAATCGCCTTCCTGCTGGTAGTAGCCCAGGCCGGCCTGAAAGGCGGCGTCGCGTTCGTGGGCTTCCAGCACGCCGCGCAGTTCGGCGATTTCAGAGGGCGGCATGCGCTCGGCGGCCAGGCGGCAGGCCATCCCTTCCAGCGATTCCCGGATCTCGTAAAGCTCGGAGAGCTCTTGCTGCGACAGCGACACGACGCGCGCGCCGGCGTGCGGGACGCGCACCAGCAGCTTCTGGCCTTCCAGCCGATGCAGGGCTTCGCGCAGCGGACCCCGGCTGACGCCATGTTGGCGCGCCAGTTCGGGCTCGGAAATCTTGCTGCCCGGGGCGATCTCGCCTTTGACGATGGCGGCCTGGATCTTCTTGAAGATGTGATCCGACAAGGTTTCGCCATCGCCTGGCGGGGTGCCCGGCAGGGTCAGCACTTTGCTCATGGTGTCAACAATCTATCCGGATTCAGAAGAAATATTCGGGATAAGGCGCTGTATGGCGCCAGATTGTCAACAATTTACCTTGGGCGGCCCATGGGCGCAAGCGGCGGGGCGGCCGCTTGCGCCGTGCTCGGCGGGCGGGCTACCGCTTGTGATGCACCTCCTGCACGCCATAGACCTGGACGGGCAGCCCCACGTGCCGTGCCTTCAATTGCAGGGACAGGTATTGGGAATAGTGCCGGGACTGGTGCAGGTTGCCGCCGTGGAACCACAGCCCTTCCTGCTGTGTGGGCTTCCACATATTGCGCTGCTCGCCTTCCCAGGGGCCGGGGTCCTTGGTGGTGTCCGAACCCAGGCCCCAGCACTTGCCCACCTTGTCGGCCACTTCCGGGCTGATCAGGTCGGCTGCCCAGCCGTTCATCGAGCCGTAACCGGTGGCGTAGACGACCAGGTCGGCCGGCAGCGTGACGCCGTTCTTCAACACGACGGCCTCGCGCGCCAGGTGGCTGACGTCGGTGCCGGATTGCAGCTTGATGCTGCCGTCGATGATCAGGTCGCAGGCGCCCACGTCGATGTAATAGCCCGATCCGCGACGCAGGTATTTCATGAAGAGGCCGGAGCCGTCGTCGCCCCAGTCCAGCATGAAGCCCGCCTTCTCCAGCTTGCCGTAGAACTCGGCGTCGCGCTCGCGCATCTGGTCGTAGAGCGGAATCTGGAATTGCGCCATGATCTTGTAGGGCAGGGACGCGAATGTCAGGTCTGCCTTGCGGGTCGTCATGCCGTTGGCCAGCGCCTGTTCGGAATACAGCCCGCCCAGGCCGATGTCCATCAGCGTGTCCGACCGGACGATGTGGGTGGACGATCGCTGCACCATGGTGACGTTGGCGCCGCCCTCCCAGAGCGCCGCGCAGATATCGTGGGCCGAATTGTTGGCACCGATGACCACCACGTTCTTGCCCCGGTACGCGTCAGGCCCGGGGTGTTGCGACGAATGCTGCTGCTCGCCCTGGAACTCGTCCTGGCCCGGAAAGCGCGGGATGTTCGGCTTGCCCGACATGCCGGTGGCCAGGACCAGCTGCTTGGGCCGCAGCACCACGGGCTTGCCGTCGCGCAGCACCGTGACTTCCCATTCCTTTTTCTGTTCGTCGTAGCGCGCCGACTGGCAGACGCTGGAGGTCCAGTAGTTCAGCTCCATCACCTTCGTGTACATCTCCAGCCAGTCGCCGACCTTGTCCTTCGGCGCGAAGACGGGCCAGTTTTCGGGGAAGGGGATATAGGGCAGGTGGTCGTACCAGACCGGGTCGTGCAGGCACAAGGACTTGTAGCGCTTCCTCCAGCTGTCGCCGGCGCGCTCGTTCTTTTCGATGATGATGGTGGGCACGTCCAGCTGGCGCAGCCGCGCGCCCAGGGCGATGCCGCCTTGCCCGCCGCCGATGATCAGCACGTAGGGCTGCGTCTTGTAGCCCAGCTCGGCCGCTTCCTGCTCGCGCTTTTCCAGCCAGGTCTGGCGGTCGCGGTCGTGGCCGTGTTCGGCGCCCTTGGGGCGGCGCGTGCCGCTGGGTTCTTCATGCCCTTTCAGTTCGGACATGGTGGTCAGCAGCGTCCAGATCTTGCCGTCTTTCACGCGGATGTGGCCATAGCCGCGTGCCAGGTTCGTGTCGATATGCAGCCAGGCTTGCAGCAGGCCCCCATCGTCGGAAACGGCCTCACGATCGTCGCGGGTGAAGCGTACCGGCTCCACTTGCGACAGCTGTTGCGTCAGCATCTCGCGGATCTGGTCGCGGCCTTCCAGCGTGCGCAGGTTCCAGCTGAAAAGCACCAGGTCGCGCCAATAGCATTCGTCCTGGAACAGGCCGGCAACGGCATCGATCTCCTTGTTGCCCAACGCGGTGTTCAGGCGGGCGAGCACCGCGTCCAGAGCGGCATTGGCGGGGTCTGTCTGCATGTCTTGTCTCCTTGCCCGGGGCGGGCGTCGTGGTCATGGCGGATGGCTCCGTCCATTGACGCCCTGGCCTGTGCCGGCCGCTGGGGCGTCAAGACTGCACATGCAAATGCCGTGCCAGCTTGCGACAGGCCGTGGCGACGGGGCGCGCGCCGGACGGCGGCGCGATGCACTGTCGCAACGCGCCACACCTGTTGCAGCAGGGTGTGGCCCCAGGCGCCGAGTTCGCGTCTAACGCGTGAGCCCGTAGCGCCGCATCTGGCGGTGGACAGTAGAGCGGTCCACACCCAGCTGCCGCGCCGCTTCCGACACATTGCCGCCGCAGCGGGCCAGCGTGGTTCGTAGCGCGGCTTCTTCCGCGCTTAGCGCGGCGCCCGCCGGGGCAAAGGTGTCCGGCAGGTCTTGCGGCGTGATGACGCCGTCTTCGCACAAGGCGGCGGCCACCGCGATGACGTTGGCCAGCTCGCGGATGTTGCCCGGCCAGGCATGCGCCTTCAGCGCCAATAGCGCCGCAGGCGATAGCACCGGCGCACCGGACTCGCCCTGATGCCGCGCCAGCATGCGGGCGATCAGCCAGTCCAGGTCCTGCCGTTCGCGCAGCGGCGGCACTGTCAGCGTGGCGGCGTTGATGCGGTAATACAGGTCTTCGCGAAAGCGGCCCTCGCGCACCAGCGCGCCCAGGTCGCGATGCGACGCGGACACCAGCGTCAGCCGCACGGCACGCGGTGCGTTGGCGCCGATGGGCGTCACTTCGGACTCCGCCAGCACGCGCAGCAAGCGGCTTTGCAGTGTCAATGGCATGTCGCCGATCTCGTCCAGGAACAAGGTGCCGCCGTCGGATTCCTCGATCAGGCCCTTGCGGCCCTTGGGGGCAGCGCCGGTGTAGGCGCCGGGCAGGTAGCCGAACAGTTCGCTTTCGATCAGGGATTCGGGAATGGCCGCGCAGTTCACGGCGACAAAGCTGCCCGGGCGGCGGCTGTCGTCGTGGATGGCGCGGGCCAGGTATTCCTTGCCCACGCCGGTTTCGCCCTGCAGCAGGATGGGCAGGCCTTGGCGCGCGAGTTTGGCGGCTCGGACTTGCAACGCCGCCATCTTGGCATCCCCGCCGTCCAGCCCGCGCAACGCGGACGGCGTGGCGCGCACGGCGACCGTGGCGCCGCGCAGGTGGCGGTTGGGTTCGATGGCGTGCGCGAACAGCGCATTGCCGTCGCGGGCGACGATCAGGCGGTCTTGCGGCGCGTGGCCGCGCGTGTAGTGCGGCAGGTCGTCCAGTTGCACATCAAAGAAGCGGGTCACGGGCTGGCCGATCAGGCCGGCCGGGCTGCGCCAGTCCAGCCCGGCTGCGCGCGCCAGCAACTTGGCGCCGGAGTGCGTCATGCCCAGAATGCGGCCGGCGCCGTCCAGCGAAATCGCCGCTTCCGGGTCCACGTCCAGAAACTCGGGTGACCGCGCAAAGCGCAGCACCCATTCATTGCGCGTGCGCGCCATGAGGTTGGCCAGTTCGATGCGGCGCGTGGTGCTGTTGACCAGGTGCAGCGCCAGATTCTGGCTGGTTTTCAGGCTGGGCGAGCTGAGCAGAGAAATATCCAGCACGGCGGCCAATTCGCCATCGGCGTTGTAGATGGGGGCGGCGGTGCAGGACAGCGGTGTGTGCGTGTTGTCGAAGTGGTCGGTCTGGTGAATAGTCAGCGCTTCGCCGGTTTCCAGGCAGGCGCCCACGGCGCAAGTGCCGGCGCGCGGTTCGGACCATTCAGACCCCAGGTACAGGCCCGCTTTGCGCAGCTTGTCGGTCTGTAACGGGTCACCCAGAAATTCCACGGTGACGCCCTGGCGGTCGGCCAGCAGCAGCACGTAGTTCTGGCCGGCCACTTGCTTGAATAGATGATCCAGCCCGCTGCGGGCAATGCTGATCAGCGCTTCGGATTGTTGGCGATGTTCGCGCAGCCGGCCGTCCGGCACGATGTAGGCTTCGCAAGCCTGGGCCGGGTCCAGCTGGTATTGATCCAGGCAGCGCAGCCAGCTGCGCACCACATGCGCGTCGCGCTGCGTGGGGCGTCCGCGGCCTACCTGTTCGATCTCGCGGATATGGGCGGAATGCAGGGATTCCTGACTAGGCATGTCGTCTCCATGTTGCGCCCGATCTGCGTCGGATCAACAAGGCAGCATGCCCAGAGACGGACCCGCTTGTAAATGGTGGTTATCCAGCGGTCTCGCTGTCTATCGAACGCAGTCCCTTGGGAATCCGATAACGCGTGCCGTCAAAGCGCAGCGTGTGGCGCGTCTTGCCCTGGCTGACGGTTTTTTCCTCGCAGCCGCCTTGCTGCACTGCGGCACGGCTGGACGAGTGCGAGTCCGTGGCAACCAAGTCGCGGTAGCCCTTGGTTTGCGCGGTGCCCATCGCCAGGCTCACCGCGCGTTCCGTGAATTTTCCCGCGCAACTGGTGTCCCACTGGCCGGACGAGTGGTTGACGATCAGGCCGTCGAGCACCAGGCGCAATTCCTTGTCTTCCACGGTGAAGAGCCGCAAGCTGGTTTCGTCCAGGGGATTGGCGCGCGAGGCGCCTTCGCGTTCGATGCGGATCCCAAACGCACGGCGGTCGGCCGTGACGTCATAGCGCGCCGTATCGAACGACAGGCTGGCGATGCGCAAGGCATCGTCCGACATCAGATCGACCAGCGTGCGGCGCTGCCGCACTTGCAGCGTCTGGCGGTCCAGCACCAGCACTTCCAGATCGCCTTCGTGGCCGTTTTCGGGGTCGGGCGTGTCCTGCATCAACGGCACGGCCACGAGCAGCAAGTCGGGGTTGGCGGGCCAGGCCTTGCAGGCCACCGCGAAGGGCGCGCCGACGTCCGCATCAGACAGCGTCACGACAGCGTGGCCTTGCTTTAAGCGGATGCGACCCTCGCGGTCGGGCTTGTCCTGGTTCTGATACACGCTGCGCACGATGTCGGCCGCCTCGGGGCAGGGGCCGCTTGCGGCGTATGCCACGCCACCCGTCAACAGGGCGGACAAGGTCAGGGCGCCGGTCAAGAAGGATAGGGGGCGGGGCATCGTAGGCGGGCAGGGACGAAGAAGACCGAATTCTAATCACGCCACCCGCCGGCGTTGCGCCCCTTTCGCTACCGGCCGCTACAGATCGCTACAAGTCCACCCGCACTTTGCCTGCCTTGACCAGCCCGGCCACGTCGCGGATTTCGGACAGCAACGCCTGTTGCAACTGCTGGGGCGTGCCGCCGGTCGGCTGGAACCCCTGTTCGGCCAGCTTGGCGTGGACGGCGTCGGTTTGCAGCGCGCGATTGATGCCCTGATTCAGTGCGGCAATCGTAGCTTCGGGCGTGCCCGCCGCGCAGTAAGTGCCGAATTGAATCTGCGCATCGAAGCCGGGGTAACCGCTTTCGGCGACAGTGGGAATGTCGGGGTATTTCGGCAGGCGCTCGCGGCTGGTCACGGCCAGCACGCGCAACCGGCCGCTTTTCAAATACGGTTCGACGGCGGCAACCGTGGCCACCACCAGTTGAATCTGGCCACCCAAGAGGTCAGTCATCATGGGGCCCGTACCGCGATAAGGCACATGCAGCATGTCGATGCCGCAGGCGGCCTGCAACAGCTCGGTGGCCAGGTGTTGCGGCGTGGCGTTGCCCGGTGACCCGAACGTCAGACCCTTGGGTTCCCGTTTGGCCTGGGCCACCAGTTCCGCCAATGTCTTGGCGGGCAGGTCGCTGTTCACGGCCACCATATAGGGCGAGCGCGCAATCGGGCAGACGGGCGCCAGCTGTTTCAAGACCTCTTCAGGCGGGCGGGCGTAGTAGCGCACCGACGGCACCAGCCCCGCGAACAGCAGCACGCTGCCGTCCTTGGCGCCGTTGGCGGTGTAGTCAGCGCCCAGCATGCCGCTGGCGCCGGGTTTGTTTTCGACCACGACGGACCGGTCCAGCGCGCCTTCCAGCGTGGCGGCGATGATGCGCCCCAGCACGTCGGTGCCGCCGCCCGGCGGGAACGGCACGATCACGCGCAAGGGCGCCTCGCGCGCGGCGGCAAGACGGGTCAGCGACAGGGCCGCCGGCGCCGCGGCGGCCAAGGCCAGATGCTTCAGTAGGGTTCTGCGATGCATGGGTTTGTCTCCCTCTCCGGCCCCTTTCGGGGCGTTGGCCGATCGTCTCTGTCAGGCGGACGATTCAGCGGTTGTCGGCAGTAAAAAGGCCTGCAGTGCCGCAGCCACCACGGCCGGAGCTTCCACCGGCAGCATATGCCGTTGGCCGTCCACGACGCGGGCTCGGCCGTCGGGCAGCGCACGAGCCAGGCCGCGCGTCATGCGGGCGGTGGATCCCACGTCTTCCTCGCCCGTCATGGCAAGCGTGGGGCAAGCGATATCGGGCGCGGCCTGCGCCAGGATCGGGTCGCCCTGCGCGAACAGCCGGTAAGCCGCCAGGAAATTCGCGCGGTCGTTGCGCAGCAGACGCTGGCCGATGCCCGCCACCCGCTCCGGGCGCGCGGCCTGGAAGCCGGGCGTGAACCAGCGCTGCAGCGAGACCGCGGCGGCGGCTTCCACATCCTGGGTCGCGGCGGCGGCCAGGCGGGCTGTCACGGCGCGGACTTCTTCCGGCGTGCGCTGAAACACGGTGCTCAGCAACACCAGCCGGCTCACGCGCCGCGGCCGGGCCGCCGCATAAGCTCCCGCAATCAGGCCGCCCATGGAATAGCCCAGCACGTTGGCTTGCGGCCAGCCGGCCTGATCCAGTTCGGCGTCCAACTGCGCGACGAAGTCCTGCACGCGGGCCTCGCCTGGGATGCCCGGGGCCGCGCCATGGCCCAGCAGGTCATAGCGCAGCACGTCGAAATCCGGTTCCAGCAGCGGGACCAGGTCGTCCCACAACGTGTGGTCCAGGCCGACGCCGTGCAACAGCACCAGCGGCGCGCCCTGGCCGGAACGGCGGCGCGGCGTGCTCATTTCGACTGCGCCTCTTGCGCCAGTTCCTGCAGGTCGGAATAGCGGTTGCCGATGCGGTGGTGCGGCCGGCCCGAGGTGGCGGCGCCCAAGGCAATCACGATCTCGTCCGGGGCCGGGGCGTCGTTGATGTTGGTCTGCACGGTCAGGTAGTGCGACCGCAGGCCTTCGTCTTGCTTGTGCATCAACGGCACCGAAATCACGCAGCCCGGTCCGCCGCGCGTGTTCGTGAAGCTAAGGTAGCTGGTGCCGCCCACGGCGTTGCGGTAGGCATTGCCAAATCGCAGCGTGTGGATCAGCGCCGAAGCATGTTCGACTTCGCCAGCGGTGCCCACCACGGCAGCCTTGCCGTAGGCTTCGATCTGGTCGGCGGAACCGGCCTGGCGCAGGATCTCTGCCACCAGCAGTTCGCCCAGCGGCGGCGCGGCTTCAAGGATCTGCGGGCGCAGGTCTTCCTGGAAGGGCAGGCCGGCCCACGGATTGCGGATCACGGCGGCCGCCACGATCATGATCAGCGGCCGCTCGGCCGCCTTGCCGCCTTCAATGCAGGTCTTCTCGACGTAACTGACGATTTTTCGCACTTGCAAAGCCATTCCATTGCTCCCATGCATATGTGATGAACGATGGGTGCATTGTTGAAGCCGGCACGGAATTTTGACAATCCAAATTAACGTAAGTTAATTTCGGAAAACCTGAATTTGATTGGCCCACCGTCATGCCCCAGCCTCTGAAGATCCAACATTTGCGCCAGTTCCTGCTGGCGGCTGACCACGGCAGTTTTCGCCTGGCGGCCGAGGGCACGCACCGTTCGCAGGCGGCGGTGTCGGCCGCCATGCAGGATCTGGAGCAGCAACTGGGCGCGCCGTTGTTCGAAGCCGGCAAGCGCGCGCAGTTGACGCCGCTGGGCCATGCCGTGGCGCCGCTGCTGCGCGAATTGCTTGCCACGCACGACCGCGTGCTGGATGCGGCGCGCCAGTTGGGGCAGGGCCATACCGGGCCGGTGTCGCTGGCGGTGATGCCGTCGCTGGCGGATGAGTGGCTGCCAAAGCTGCTGGAACGCTACGCGCGCAGCCACCCGGACATTCGTATCCGTGCCGTGGACGAATCGTCGCAGGATGTGCACCGGCTGGTGTTGACGGGCGAAGTGCAGGTTGGAGTGGCGGGGCAGGTGCCGCGCACGGCGGAAGTCGCGTTCACGCCCGTTGCGCGCGACGCCTTCGGGCTGGTATGCCGCAAGGGGCATCCTTTGGCGCGCCGGCGGGGGCCGGTGCCCTGGTCGGCGCTGGACGCCGAACGGCTGATCGGAAACGCCACGTTCGACACCTTGAAGAACCATCAGTTGGGCGGGGGCATCGACGACCCCGCGATGGTGGTGTCCAACCGCGCGTCGCTCCTGGCCAGCGTGGTCAGCGGGCTGGGGGTGACGGTGTTGCCCGTGCTGGCGCGGCCGTCCGTCGGATCAGGCCTGGCCTTTGTGCCGCTGGCCGAACCGACGGTGGAACGCATCGTCGGGGTGCTGACCCGCAAGGAGGAAACCCTGCTGCCGTCGGTGGCGGCCATGCACGCGCTGGCGTTGCAGTCGCTTGCGCAGTTCACGCGCCGCAAGGGCGCCGTGCTGGTCTAGCCGGGGTCTGGCCTTCCCGGGCCATGCGCCTACACGCCGCAGGCCACCATCATGAATTGCCGGAAGGCGTCGGCAGGCTTGGCCAGCGTGGCCCGCGGATGCCAGAGCAGCCCCGCCTCCATGGGCGGCACGGCGTCGGTGATCGGCATGGCTTCTATCTTGCGCCCTTCCAGTGACCAGGGGCGATAGACCATGTCCGACAGCATGGTGACGCCAAAGCCATGCGCCACCAACCCGCGCAGCGCCTCCATGGACCGGGTGCGCAGCGCGATGTCGGGCTGCAGGCCGTGGGTGCGCCAATAGCCCAGCGTCGAGCGCTCGCCTTCATCCACTTCCAGCAGGATGTAGGGATAGCGGGCGATGTCGGCCAACGACGGCGCGGAGGCCGATAGCAGCGGATGGCCGGAGGCCGTCCAGAGTTGCCGGCGCGACCGTACCAGTACCTGATGGCCGAAACGGTCGCGCTTTTCCACGTTGGACAGCAGCGCCACGCCCAGTTCCACGTCGCCACTGGCCACCGCCGCTTCGATCTCCGGGCGGTCCAGGTCCACCAGGTCCAGCACCACCTCGGGATAGCGCCGGCGAAAGCGCGCCAGCAGGTCGGGCAGGAAATAGCCCAGCACGGTATAGGAGGCCGCGATTCGCACCGTGCCGCGCAACGCATAGCGTTGGAAGCCGGGTTCGCGGATGGCGTCGTCCAGCGAATCCAGGATGTCCTGCGTGCGTCGATGAAAGTTGTGGCCTTCCGGCGTCAGGGCGACGCCATGCGGGTGGCGGTCGAACAGGCGCACGCCCAACTGCGCTTCCAGCGCCAGCACGGCATTGGTGACGGCGGACTGCGAGACATGCTCATCGGCCGCGGCCATGGAAAACCGGCCCGTACGGGCGGCCGCCGCGAAGTAGCGCAGCTGCCGCAGGGTGACGTCGTTTGCCATCTGATTTTCGAATACCTGCTACCTGAAACTATGAATATACGATAACGAGCGGCGTTCCTACACTGCGGAAAACACTCAAATCCGCACCCAGCAGGAGACAAACGCGTGAACGCCCCACTACCCCCTGGCGTGGCTGATACCCATGGCCTGACGCTCGACGACAAGTACACCCAGACGACCGGCCGCATCTACCTGAGCGGCACCCAGGCGCTTGTGCGCTTGCCGCTGTTGCAAAAGCTGCGCGACCAGCAGGCCGGCCTGAACACGGCCGGCTATGTCTCGGGCTATCGGGGTTCGCCGCTGGGCGGCCTGGATCAGGCGCTGTGGAAGGCCAAGAAGCACCTGAAGTCGCACGACGTGGTGTTCCAGCCCGGCGTGAACGAAGACCTGGCCGCGACGGCGGTGTGGGGCACGCAGCAACTGAACCTGTTCCCGGGCGCCACGCGCGATGGCGTTTTCGGCATGTGGTACGGCAAGGGGCCGGGCGTGGACCGGTCGGTGGATGTGCTCAAGCACGCCAACTCCGCGGGTTCCTCCGCCCACGGCGGCGTGCTGATGCTGGCGGGCGATGACCACGCGGCGAAATCCTCGTCCGTGGCCCACCAGTCCGAACACGTGCTGATCGCAAGCGGCATTCCGGTGCTGTACCCGTCTAACGTCCAGGAATACCTGGACTACGGGCTGCACGGCTGGGCCATGAGCCGCTACACCGGCTTGTGGGTGGCGATGAAGTGTGTGACGGATGTGGTGGAATCCAGCGCCTCGGTCGACGTGGACCCGGCGCGTGTGAAGATCGTGCTGCCTGAAGACGCGCTGCCCGAAGGCGGGCTGAACATCCGCTGGCCGGATTCGCCGCTGGCGCAAGAGGCGCGGCTGCTGGACCACAAATGGTATGCGGCACTGGCCTATGTGCGCGCGAACAAGCTGAACCGGGTGGTGCTGGATTCGCCTCGCGCGAACTTCGGCATCATGACCGCGGGCAAGGCCTATCTGGACGTGCGGCAGGCGCTGAACGACCTGGGCCTGGACGAAGCGGCCTGTGCCGAAGCCGGCATCCGCGTCATGAAGGTTGGCTGTATCTGGCCGCTGGACGCACAAGGCGCGCGCGAGTTCGCCACGGGCCTGAAAGAGATCCTGGTCGTCGAGGAGAAGCGCCAGATCCTGGAATACGCGCTGAAGGAAGAACTCTACAACTGGCGCGACGACGTACGTCCGCGCGTGTACGGCAAGTTCGACGAACGCGAGCACGGTGGCGGCGAATGGTCCACGCCGCGCGGTGGCTGGCTGCTGCCGGCGCGCTACGAGCTATCGCCCGCGCTGATCGCGCGCGCCATCGCTGCGCGGCTGGACAAGGCTGATCTGTCCGATGAATTGCGGGCCCGCATCGCTGCGCGCCTGGCCGTCATCGACGCCAAGGAACGCGAAGCCGCGCGGCCCACGCTGGTGGAAGAGCGCAAGCCCTGGTTCTGTTCAGGCTGCCCGCACAATACGTCTACCCGCGTGCCGGAAGGATCGCGCGCGGTGGCCGGCATTGGCTGCCATTACATGGCCATGTGGATGAACCGCGACACCGATACCTTCAGCCAGATGGGCGGCGAGGGCGTGGCGTGGCTGGGGCAGAAGGATTTCACCAGCGAACGGCACATCTTCGCCAACCTGGGCGACGGCACCTATTTCCATTCGGGGCTGCTGGCGATCCGCGCGGCGGTGGCGGCGCGCGCGTCGATCACCTACAAGATTCTCTACAACGACGCCGTCGCCATGACGGGCGGGCAACCGGTGGACGGCGTGCTGACGGTGCCGCAGATCGCGGCGCAGATGCAGGCCGAAGGGGTCGTGAAAACCGTGGTGGTCACGGACGAGCCCGACAAGTACACGGGGGCGGCGGCGCTGCCCGGCGCGATCGAGGTGCATCACCGCAAGGCGTTGGACGACGTGCAGCGCGCCCTGCGCGACATCGAAGGCACCACGGTGCTGATCTACGATCAGACCTGCGCGACCGAGAAGCGGCGTCGCCGCAAGCGCGGCGACTACCCCGACCCGTTGCGCCGCGCTTTCATCAACGACGCCGTGTGCGAAGGCTGCGGCGATTGCTCGGTCAAGTCCAACTGCTTGTCGGTCGAACCGCTGGACACGCCGCTTGGCACCAAGCGCCGCATCAACCAATCCTCATGCAACAAGGACTTTTCCTGCGTGGAAGGGTTCTGCCCCAGCTTCGTGACGGCTGAAGGCGCCGTGCTGCGCAAGCCGGCAAGGTCGGGCGCGGGCGAGTCGCCATTGCCCGACGCGCCGTTGCCAGCGCCCGCGTCCATCGCGGGGGGCGCCGCGTATCGCGTTGTGATCGCGGGCGTGGGCGGCACCGGCGTCGTCACGATCGGCGCCTTGCTGGGTGCGGCCGCCCATATCGAAGGCAAGGGCGTCACCGTGCTGGACATGGCGGGCCTGGCGCAAAAGGGCGGCGCCGTGCTCAGCCATGTGCAGCTGGCCAACCGGCCGGAAGACCTGCACGCCACCCGCGTGGCGCTGGGCGAGGCCGACCTGGTTATCGGCTGCGACGCGCTGGTATCGGCGTCGCCCGAGGTGCTGTCGCGGTTGCGGCCGGACCATGGACGTGCAGTGGTGAACAGTGCGGCGGCGCCGACGGCGGCATTCCTGTCGCAGCCGGCATGGCGCTTTCCCGGCGCGCAGGCGGAAGCCGCGGTTGCCGCAAGCACGGGCGGCAATTGCGACTTCCTTGACGCCGGGCCGCTGGCCGAGGCCTTGTTGGGCGACACCATCTACGCCAACCCGCTGCTGTTGGGTTACGCATGGCAAAAGGGCGGCCTGCCGCTCAGCCGCGACAGCCTGCGCCGCGCCATCGAGATCAATGGCGTCTCCGTGGACAAGAACCTGGCCGCGTTCGAACTGGGCCGGCAGGCTGCGCACCGCGGCGTCGAGGCGCTGCGTCCAAAGAAGGCCGCGCAAGTGGTGGCGTTGCCGGAATCGCTGGAGGGGTTGATCCAGCGGCTGGCGGCGCACGTCGGCGCTTACCAAGACGAGGCCTACGCGGCGCGTTTCCGCGCGGCGGTGGACGCGGTGCGTGCGCGGGAATCCGCCATGCCCGAAGGGCAGCGATACGAGGTGACGCGCGCCGTGGCACGCAACCTGGCCAAGTTGATGACCTACAAGGACGAATACGAGGTGGCGCGCCTGTACACCGACCCCGCCTTCAAGGCCAAGTTGCAAGCGCAATTTGAAGGCGAACCCGGACGCGACTATCGCGTGCGCTACTACCTGGCACCGCCGGCCTTCGCGCGCCGCGACACGCAGGGCCGCTTACAGAAGCGTGCGTTCGGGGCGTGGATGGGCGTGGCGTTTCGCATGCTGGCGCCGATGAAGCGGGTACGCGGCACGTGGCTGGACCTGTTCGGCAAGACCGCCGAACGCCGCATGGAACGCCAACTGGCGGCCGACTACCTGGCGCTGTCCGCCGAGTTTTCGCAAACGCTGAACGCCGAGAACCGGGAGGCCGCGTTGGAGCTGGCCAATCTGCCGGATGCGATCCGCGGATATGGGCATGTGAAGGAGAAAAGCGTGGGCCAGGCGCAGGCACGCCAGGAGGGGCTGCTGCAACGCTACCGCCATCCGCAGCAGGATTCGCTGGCGGCGTAGGAAGGGAGGGCACGGTGACGGGGATCGGCTGGTGTACGATCCCCCGTCAATGCGGATCACCCCGCGTCTCTATCCGCCCGGCCATGGAAAACCTCCTGCGCAAACTTGATCTGACCTCGCTTCGCCTGTTCGTGGCCGTTTGCCAAGAGAACAGCATCGCGCGGGCGGCCGAACGCGAGTTCATCGCGCCGTCCGCCGTCAGCCGGCGCATTGCGGAGTTGGAGTCATTGGTGGGGCTGCCGTTGATCGAGCGCCATACGCGCGGCGTGACCGTCACGCCCGCCGGCCAGACGGTGCTGCGACATGCGCAGCAGATCATCGGCGACGTCGAGTCCATGGGGGCGGAGCTGTCGCGCTTCTATGCAGGGGTGAAGGGCAATGTGCGGGTGGTCGCCAATCTGTCGGCCATCGTGCAGTTCCTGCCCGAAGACGTAGCGGCGTTTCAACGCCTGTTTCCCGAAGTGGACATCGATCTGGAAGAACAGCACAGCCCCGACGTGCTGCGCCTGGTGCGCGAGCGCGCCGCGGACTTCGGCATCTGCAACCGCATCGCGGGCGCCGAGGGTCTTGCGCAACTGCCCTACCGGCGCGACCGGCTGGCGGTAATGCTGCCGTCGCAGCATCCCAAAGCCTCCGCGCGGCAGCTGAGCCTGCAGGATATTGCGGGCGAGACCTTTGTGGGCCTGCGCGAAAACAGCGCGCTGACACAGTTGCTGGCGGCGCAAGCCCAGGCGTTGGGCGCGACCCTGGCTGTGAAGATCCGCGTGGCCAGCCTGGACGCGCTGTGCCGCATGACGCATGCGGGCCTTGGCATCGCCGTGATGCCGCAGCAAGTCGCCGAACTCTATCTGCAATCGCTGGATGTCGTGGTGCGACCCCTGTCCGACGAGTGGGCGCGGCGGCAGCTTTGCATCGTATTCCCTGACGAAAGCCAGTTGTCGGCTACTGCGGCAACGCTGGTCAAGTTCCTGGCCCAGCAAGGCTGATCCGGCATCTCCATTCGAGATGGCTGGCTTGCCGAGACGACACTTCGGCAATCGCTGCCGGCTCCTTATAGTCAAAGCGCGCCTTTGACGTGACTCGCGGGCGCAGCCCAAGCCGGGGCAGACAGACCCCGCTGCGACGATACGGAGACAACATGAACACCCCCACCAGATTCCTGGCGAGCTGTACGCTTGCATTCAGCGCCTTGCTGCCCGCGGCGTCCGCGCAAGCGGCGGGCTACCCCGACCATCCTATCCGCCTGATCGTGCCGACATCGCCGGGATCCACCGCCGACGTCGTCGCCCGCGTGGTGGCGGAAAACCTGGGCAAGACGCTCGCGCAGCCCCTGATCGTCGAGAATCTGGCTGGCGCGGCGGGCATCCCCGGCACGCGCCAGCTGGTGGCCGCCAAGCCCGACGGCTACACGCTGGCCATCGTGTCGTCCAACCACGCCATCAATCCCAGCCTGTACAAGAGCATGCCGTACGACTCGGTGAAGGACATCACGCCGATTTCGATCATAGGCACGACGCCGCTGGTCATGGTCGTGGCCGAGAACTCGCCGTACCGCACGATCGGCGACCTGCTGGCTGCCGCCCGCGCGCAACCCGGCAAGATCAATTACGGGTCGTCGGGCAATGGCAGCGTGCTGCATCTGGCAGGGGAACTGCTGAAATCCAAAGCCGGCGTGGACATGATGCATATCCCGTACCGCGGCGGCAACGCGTTGATCACGGATGTCATGTCCGGCCAGATCCAGGTGGCGTTCCTGGCCGTGCCGTCGGTGCTGGCGCAGGTGCAGGCCGGCAAGCTGCACGCGCTGGCCGTGAGCACGCCCCAGCGCGTGGCGGCGCTGCCCGACGTGCCCACGCTGGATGAGTCCGGGGTAAAGGACTATTCGTACGACGCCTGGATCTCGCTGATCGGCCCGGCCAAGCTGCCGGCTGATCTGGTGCGAACGTTGCAGGCCGCGACCCAACGGACCATGGCTGACCCGGCCGTGCTGAAGACGCTGTCGCCGCAGGGCTTCGTGGCGCAGGGCAGCAGCACCGAACAGGCGGTGCAGACACTGAACGCGGAAATCACCAAGAGCCAGGCGCTGGTCAAGGCGGCGGCGGTGACGGCGGAATAAGGATTGGACAGGTTATGACTGCTGCTGTGGCGTTACCGGCTGGCGTGCTTGATGCACCCGCCCGATTGCTGTTCTTGTCGCAAGACCCTGCCGGCATCGCTGCGCAGTTGGACGGGGCCGCCGGCGGATCACCGTCTGCCGCCCCGTTGCGCGATGACATTTCCACCGACGAGATCACGCCGGTGCCGATCCTGACGCATTTCGACGAGAAGCTGGGGCGCTATCCCTACACCGGTCTTACGGCGGGGACGGCGCGCCCCATCGGCATCGATGCGATCAAGCAGGCCGGCGTCAATGTGGTGGTGGCCGGCAAGCGCTACGGCAAGGGCTCGTCGCGTGAACACAGCCCCATGGCCGAAAAGTCGGCGGGCGTGCGCTTGGTCATCGCCGAGAGCTTTGAACGCATCTATCGGCAGAATGCAGACAACATCGGCTTGTACACCAGCACCGACCTGGGCCTGGTGGCGCGCCTGCAGCGCGGCGAGTCGATCACCGTGGACGAGATCGTGGCGGGCCGCGACGCCTTGTCAGCCGCCATCGTGCGGGCGGGCGGCTTGCTGGCGTTCGGGCAGGCGCACTTGCAAGACGTGGGGCAGGGGCGGGCTGGTGACAAGGGGCCAGCCCAGGCAACAGAAGGGGATGCGCCGCGCACGCTTTTCGAGAAAATCATCCGGCGCCATTTGCTGGAAACGCCTGTTACCCCCCGCGACGCGCAGCAAGGCGCGGGGGTGTTCCTCCGGGCGGATTGGCGTTTCATCCACGAGTACTACACCGGCATGGCCGCGCACATGCTGCATGCGCGTTTTGGCCGTCCGCTGCGGCTGGTCGATCCGGCGCGCATCGTGGTGTTCGAAGACCACACCTCGTACGTCGAGGAAAGCCCCAACCACGTCAGGGCCGGCATCGTGCCCAACGTCCGCGTCATGTGCCAGGCGCAGCGCGATTTCGTCGACGCCTACCAACTGCGGCACCACCGCACCCTGACCGAGTCCGAAGCCGCGCAGGATCCGGGGGCCAACGTGGCGGGCATTTCGCATGCGATGATGGCCGAACATTACGCGCTGCCGGGGCAGGTGGTGGTGGGCACCGATTCGCATACGCCCCATAGCGGCGCGCTGGGATGCGTGGCGTTCGGCGTCGGCACAACCGACATGGCCAACGCCTTCGTGACGGGCGCGGTTCGCCTGACGATGCCGGCGTCGCTGCGCGTTGACCTTGCGGGTGCCTTGCCGCCGGGGGTGACGGCCAAGGACATCGTGCTGCATTTGCTGGCGTTGCCCGAAATCCGTGCCGGCGCGGGAGTAGGCAAGGTGTTCGAATTCACGGGCGACGCCATTGCGGGCCTGTCCGTCGACGAACGCGCCACCTTGACCAACATGACGGCCGAATTGGGCGGGCTGACCGGCATTGTGGCGCCCGACGCCGAAACCGTCCGCTTCCTGCGCGAACGCCGCGGCGTGGACGTGGTGATCGAGCCCTGGATGCATAGCGATCCCGATGCCGTCTATGCGGCCACCTTGCGCGTGGATTGCCAGGCCCTGTCGCCGCTGGTGGCGGCGCCGGGGGATCCGGGCAATGGCATCCCGCTTTCCAGTCTGCAGGCCCGGCCGCGCATCGATATCGCCTACGGAGGCTCGTGCACCGCTGGCAAGCGTGAAGATTTCGATGCATATCATGACGTGCTGGCCTGGGCCGTGGCGCGCGGCCTGACGCTGCCAGACGGCGTGACGCTCTATCTGCAATACGGCACCACGGCCGTGCGCGACTACTGCGTGGCGCAAGGGTATGACCGGACCTTCGCCGCCATTGGCGCGCGCATCCTGCAACCGTCGTGCGGCGCCTGTGCCAATTGTGGCCCGGGGTCATCCACCGATCCGAACCAGGTCACCATCAGTGCCATCAATCGGAACTTCCCTGGCCGTTCCGGCCCGGGCAGCGTGTGGCTGGGCAGTCCGCCCACCGTCATGGCCAGCGCCCTGGCCGGCAAGCTGATGTCGTTCGCGGAATTGCAGGCCGGGTACGCGGCCTGAAGGCTTATTCCGTTGCCAGCGCCGTGTGTCGGCAAGACAGCACGATGATGCCGTCCGGGTCGGCGTAGAGCCAGTCTCCCGTGCGGATGTCCATGCCCTGGATCCGCACCTGGTCGCCGGCGGCGGCCGTCGTCAGCGTCCGGGCCCGGTTGGGCACCGCGCCCAGCGCATGCACGCCCAGCGGCATGCGCGCCAGGACGGTGGTGTCGCGCACGTAGCCGTTGATCAGCACGCCCGCCCATCCGTTCTGCGCGCCCATGCCCGCCATCCGGTCCCCCAGGATTGCGTGGCCCGCATTGCCCAAGCCATCCACCACCAGCACGCGCCCGTGTCCCGGTTCGGCCAGCAAACTGGCCAGCGACAGGGCGCCGTCCGCCACGGGCGAAGGCACCGCCACCACCTGGCCGAAATACCACGTCGGCGCGCCATAGGGGCGGAACACAGGCGGCAGAACGCGCAGCCCCGCGGCGGGCTGATCCAGGCAGCTGTCGCACAGGTCTGCGGTCGCCCAGTTCACGTCAGGCGCGCTGCGGTAGCTGGGAGGGGTGAAGGGCTGGTTCATGATGCGGTGGAATTCAGGGCAATGGATACCGCCGCAGTGTGACATGGGATGGCACCGTTGTGCCGACCCGGTCACGTCCAATGGGTTGGACGGCCACAGCCTGGCGTCTAGGGGTTCTTCCCAGTTCAGGCGCCGTGAAACCCAGCTTAATGAAAGCTTAATTGGCAGTCCTTCGGCGCTGCGTCAGAGTGCGCAACAGAGTCAACGGCCACCAAGACGCCGTCTCGGCCGGCGAGCTTATCCGTCCGGCAGTCAGCCCCGCACAGCACACCCCTATCAATAGAAATCCGGGACACACCGGGTTGCTTGCTATCGGCTGCCGCCATCAGGCGTCGGCTCCCCCTGTTGGTCCGAGGAGACAACAATGAGCAAGAGCTGGAAGTCGTTTTTGGGTGCGGTCGGTGCAGTGGGCGCGGTGGCAGTGATGGCAGCGGGTGGCGCGCAGGCCGCCGATGCGCCGCCGGACATCAAGCTGATGCAGCTTTCGGTTGGCAAGATCGAGCTGGACAAAGGTTTCATGACCGCGATGGTGGATGTGGGCACCAAGATCAAGATCCCCGTGCCGGCCTATGTGATCCAGCATCCGCGCGGGCTGGTGCTGTTCGACACCGGCATGAACCAGGCCACCGCCGACGGCAACTGCGCCAACTATTGGGGGCAGGGTCTGTGCGGCGCCTTCAATTCCATCCAGGGACGCGACGAAGTCGTGGACCGCCAGTTGAAGGCCGCCGGCTTTGACGTCAGCGACGTGAAGTACGTCGTCTACTCGCACTTCCACCTGGACCACGCCGGCAACATCAAGATGTTCCCCAAGGCCAAGCACGTCGTGCAGAAGGCCGAACTGCGCGCCGCCTGGTGGCCCGAAAAGTTCCAGCGCGCCGCCTATGTGATGAAGGATTTCGACACCACGCGCGACTACGACTTCATCCAGGTGGAAGGCGACTTCGACCTGTTCGGCGACGGCACCATCGTGCTGCTGGACACCAAGGGGCACACGCAAGGCCACCAGTCCCTGCAGGTGAAACTGAAGAACACGGGCACGGTGCTGCTGGCGGCGGATGCCATCTATACGGGCGAGAACGAAGCAGGCGTGATTCCCGGCATCACCTGGAACACGGCGGCGTCCATGCAGGCCATCGACCGCTTGAAGCAGATCCGCGATGCGCGCCAGGGCCAGCTCTGGTACAGCCATGACGCGGAGCAGCACGCGCAGAACGCCAAGACGAAAGTCTTCGACTGACGGGCCACGCCATGCAGCCCGCAGTTGCCTTGCACGAGGTCTGCAAGTCGTTCGGGCCCCGCCAGGTCCTGCATTCGCTAAGCCTGTCGGTCAGGCCTGGCGAAATCGTGGGCCTGCTGGGACCGAACGGCAGCGGCAAGACCACGACTTTGCGCCTGATGGCGGGGTTTTATGCGCCGGACAGCGGCCGCATCACGATTCGCGGGCGCGAGCCGGCGCCGGGACGTGGCAACGCGGACATCGGCTATCTGCCGGAACGCGCACCGCTGTACGACACGCTGACGGTGACGCAGTACCTGGAGTTCGGGGCGGGCGTCAAAGTGGCGGGCGGGGCGCGTGCGCGCCGCCTGGCCATCGAGCGCGCCATTGACGGCTTTGATCTGCAAGGGGTGGCGCGCACGGCAATCGGCCGGCTATCCAAGGGCCAGCGCCAGCGCGTGGGCTTGGCACAGGCGGTGCTGAACGACCCGCCGGTGTTGCTGCTGGACGAGGCCACCAATGGCCTGGACCCGGTGCAGATCGTGGAGGCGCGCGCCATGATCCGCCGTTGCGCTGAAGGCCGCGCCGTCGTGTTCAGCAGTCACCTGATGCAAGAAGTGGAGGCGCTGTGCACCCGTATCGCCATCCTGCGCCAGGGCCGGCTGGTGGAAGACACGGTGTTGGGCGGGGTGCAGGCGGCCCTGCAATTGCAACTGGCCTTGCCGGCGGCCCGCCACGCCGCCCTGCTTGCCGCCTTGTCGGCCTGCCCGGGCGTGCGCGGCGTGGATGCGGTCCCGCTGGACGGCGAACTGAGCAAGTGGCGCATCAGTTGGGATACGGACGCGGGCGGCGCCACCTGCGACGCGGTGCTGCGCATTGCGCTGGCGCACGCCGAACTGCGTGCCGTGCTGACCCTGCACGACGCGGTGGAAACTCGCCTGCTGGCCGCGTTGGCGCCCAACGATCCCTTAATGCGGAGACGGGCATGACAGGGTTTGCCGCGTTGTACCGGAAAGAGCTGCGCACGGATTTCGGGTCGCCGGTGGCGCTGGTGGTGGTGGCTGTGTTCTGGGCCTTGTCGGGCTACTTGTTCAGCTTCAACCTGTTTTTCGTCAGCACCGGCCAGATGGTGACGGCGTTCCACAACATGACGATTTTGCTGATCCTGGTGATGCCGCTGGTCAGCATGCGGGCGTTCGCGGAGGAAGCGCGCCAGGGCACGCTGGAATTGCTGCTGACCCTGCCGCTGTCGGATGCGGCGCTGGTGGCCGCCAAGTACGCGGCAGGGCTGACCGTGCTGGCGCTGATGCTGGCGGGCACGACCGCCGCCGTGTTGCCGCTGGCCTGGTACGGGCAGCCTGACTATGGCCCGATCCTGGGCGGATACATCGGCGTGTTCCTCTACGGGGCGCTGTTCCTGGCGATCGGCATTGCGGTATCCAGCGCCTGCACCAACCAGATCGTGGCGGCCAGCGCCACCTGGGGCATCCTGGTGCTGCTGTGGTTCATCGACTATCCCGCGGCGCTCGATGCGTTCCCGGCGCTGTCGCCGTTCTTTCAGGCGTTGTCGCTGTCGGCGCAGCACGTGGACTTCATCCGCGGCGTGTTGCCTGGGCCGGCAACTTTGACCTTGGCCAGCGTTGCCGTGCTGGCGCTGATGATTGCGGCCGTCAATCTGAAGCGCTGGAGGCTGCGATGATGCCGCGTGCGCAATGGCGCCGCGCGGGCAAACGCCTGTCGCTGTGGCTGCCGGTGTTAGCGGTGGCCGCACTGCTGCTGGCGCTGAACCTGTGGGCGGCCCGCAACCTGGGGCGCGTGGACCTGACCGCGCAACGGCTTTATAGCCTGGCGCCGGAAAGCATCGAGGTGGCGCGCCAGGTGAAGCAGCCCGTCGAGGTGACGTGGTTCTACGACCTGCGCAACAAAAGCATGGTCGATGCGCTGGAACTGCTGCGCCAGTACGAGCACGCCAATCCGCTGATCCGGGTGCGCGGTGTGGACCCGGCGCTGCGGCCGGCCGAGGCGCGCGAAGCGGGCATCCAGTTCGCGGGCAGCGCCGTGCTGACGGCCGATCGCCGCAAGCTGACGATCAACGGCGGCACGGAAACCGACTTCACCAATGCGTTGATCCGCATCAGCCAGCGCGGCGCGCAAACGGTCTGCTTCACGCAGGGGCACCGCGAAGCCATGCTGGACAGCTTGACGTCGCTGGACGACCTGGAAGACCACGGCGACGATGAAAACCTGGTGGCCCGCGTCGAAGTCCACGAACAGCACGGTATGGCGATGGCCCGCAACGCCTTGCAGACCTTGGGGTTTGCCACCCGCGGCGTGAATGCCGGCAGCCTGGCGCAAGCGCTGCCTGCCTGCGCGGTCGTCGTGGCGGCCGGACCGCGCACGCCATTTGGCGACGATGACGCGCAGGCGCTGCGCGACTGGACGGCCGCGGGCGGCAAGACCCTGCTGTTGCTTGAGCCGGACACGCGTCATGGCCTGGACGCCTTGCTGGCCGACTTCGGCATCGCGCGGCCACCTGGGGCGTTGGCGGATCCGGGCAGCCATTACCGCAATGATCCGGGCAGCCCCGCTGTCAGCGACTACACCCGCCACAAGATGACGCGCGGCTTGCCCTTGAGCTTCTTTCCGGGCGCAGCGGGCCTGGAGCCTGCTGGCGACAGCCTGCCCAAGGGTGTCGTCGTGACCCCCTTGGCGCAAACGTCCAGCCAGGCGCATCTGCCTGGCCACGCGCCTTCGCGCTACACCCTGATGGCGCTGGCCACGCGCAACGCGCAGGCGGCCAGCGCGGACGGGGCCGCGCACCCGACCTTGCTGGTGGCAGGCGACAGCGATTTCGCCACCAACCGGCATTTCGCCACGCTGGGCAACGGCGCGCTGTTCACCAGCGCAGTGACGCTGCTGGCGGGCCAGGATGCGCTGCTGACGATCCGGCCCCGCCACTACGAAGGCCGCCGCGTCGAACTTACCAACCGGCAGATGCGCACGGTGTTCTGGACCAGCACGGTGGCCTTGCCCCTGCTGGCGCTGATGACCGGACTCGTATTGTGGTGGAGGCGCCGATGAAGCCGACACGTGCCCTGTGGCCGCTGTTGTTGGCGGCCGGTGTGGGGCTGTCGGCCTGGCAGTGGCACGAGGCCACCGAGGCGCCGGCGGGACACGGCGGCCACACGCATCTGCACGATGACGCCGGCAAGCCAGCGCGGCTGTATTCCTGGGACGCCGGAGATGCCGTGCAAGTCACGCTGGCCACGCCCGCTGCCGCGGTGACGTTGACGCGCGGCGGCCAAGGCTGGGCGGCAGCGCCGGCGGACCGCGCGGCGGGGTTTGATGCCGCAGCGTTCCTGGCCCTGTTTTCACAAGCCCGCAGCGACCGCGTCCTGACGCCTCACGACGATCAGTCGTATGGATTGAACCCGCCCCAATTGCGGATCGACATCCGCGATGCCGGCGGTGTGGGGCTCGCCCGAATGGCGGTGGGCGCGCTTGCGCCGGATGGGCTAGGCCGTTATGTGCAATTGCCCGATGAGCCGCACATCCGCATCATCCCCGACTACCAGACGCGGGCGCCGATGGCCGCGATGCTTCAGGTAAACCCGGGTGCGGAAAGCCCGTAGTCTGGACCCACTCTATCGCTTGTGAAACCCGGCTTGCACAAAGATAAATAGGCGCTGAATAGGGGCGTACCTATACTTCGATTCCATTATCGGACGGGTACGAATCGGCGACGTCAACCGCCGGCGGAACCGTCCACATAAACGCCTTCCGGCCTGCTCCGCGTCGCATCGGAGACAAGCACGGCAAGGTCCATAACGAGACAAGGGCGCGCCAGGCGCGTCCAGGGCGACATGCCCGTACCGCCGTGCAGGGGATCCACGTTGCCGCGGCAACGCGTCCACGGCTGCGGCAGGTGCTTAGCGTATTGGGAGAAGACGCTTGACCTTGGATCTACTGCCTCTCGCCTTGGTGGACGGCGTGGCATACGCCAGTCTGCTGTTCCTGGTGTCGATGGGGTTAACCCTGGTGTTCGGTGTGATGGGCATCCTGAACGTCGCCCACGGCGCCTTCTATGCTTTCGGCGGTTATGCCGCGGCAAGCCTCGTCATGTTCCTGGCGCCGAAGACCGACTCCCCCATCCTGTTGTTCGCCGCCCTGTTCGTGGCGGCCATCGCCGTCGGCCTGGCGCTGGGCAGCATCATGGAATTCGTGCTGATCCGCCGGGCCCAGAACTACGACCCCATCCTCAAGCTGCTGATCACCTTCGGCGGCTTCCTGATGCTGGAAGACATCCAGCGCCTGCTGTGGGGCGCGCAGCCCTACAGTGCCAGCGAAGTCGTCAACCGGCTGGGCAACATCGAAATCGGCGACATCACCTACACGACCTACCAACTGGTGGTGGTGCCGGTGACTGCCGTGCTGGCCTACGTGTGCCTGGAGTTCTTCCTGCGTCACACCAAGCTGGGCAAGCAGACGGTGGCTACCACGCACAACCGCGAGGTCGCGACGTCGCTGGGCATCAACGCCAAGAAGATCGGCTACGTCACCTTTGTAATCGCCACCATTTTGGGCGCGCTGGGTGGCGCGCTGGCGGCCCCCACCACGTCGCTGGTGCCGGGCGCCGGCACGGACATGACGGTGCTGTCGTTCGCCGTCGTCGCCACCGCAGGGCTGGGCCAGATCACCGGCGCGCTGATCGCCGCGCTGTTGATCGGCATCATCCGCGCCATCGCCGTGTACGCCGCGCCTGAACTGGAAGTGGCAGTGCCATACATCATCATGGTGCTGGTGCTGATCATCCGGCCACATGGCCTGTTCACCGTCGCCCAGGCCCGGAGGATCTGATGAAAGTTGCCGTCCTCAGCCTCGTGGCCGCGCTGGTCACGCTATTCCTGGGCTATACCTATTCCTGGACCATCACGCCGATCGTCATCGGCCTGACCTACGCCATTGCCGCGCTTGGCGTGTCGGTGATGGCCCGCGCTGGCCAGATCTCGTTCGGCCACGCAATGTATTCGTGCATCTCGGCCTATACCGTGGCCTTCCTGGCGCGCGCCATACCGGGCACCGATGCGCTGGTGCTGATCCTGGCGGGCGTCGCAGCCAGTTTCGTGGCGGCCATCGTGATCGGCCTGTTCGTGGTGCGCTACCGCGGCATCTTCTTCGGCATGCTGAACCTGGCGCTGAGCATGGTGCTGTTCGCGCTGCTGGGCAAGCTCTACACCTTGACGGGCGGCTCGGACGGCCTGCGCATCGTGCGCCCCTCCATGGCCGGCGTCCTGATGGAGCGCGAGTCGTTCGAACGTGCGCTGCTGGTGCTGACGCTGGTGCTGTCGATGGCATTGGCCTGGTGGGTGCAGCGCTACTTCCGGTCGGGTAGCGGCCAGGCCCTCTCGGCCATCAAGACGAACGAAACGCGCATCGAATACCTGGGCTTTTCCGCGTACTTCATCATGTGGAAGGGCTACCTGCTGTCGGCCGTGGTGGTGGGCTTCTCGGGCGCCATCCTGGCCTTGATGCAGGGCCTGGTCACCCCCGAGATCGGTTCGTGGCTGCGTTCGGGCGAGTTCGTATTCATCACCATCCTGGGCGGGGCCGGCCATGCGGCGGGCGCATTCCTGGGGGCAGTGGGCTTTGAAACGGTCAAGCTGGTGTCTGCCGCGTACTTCCCCGGCCTGTGGCAGTTCCTGCTGGGCCTGACGCTGATCCTGGTGATCTTCATGTTCCCCACCGGATTCGTGGGCCAGATCATGAAGCGCGTTGCCACGCAGAAGCGGGACCTGGCCCGTGCGCAGGCACGCGCAAACGACACCGTGGCGGCCCGGGTCCAGGCCAATGCGCAAGCCTCGGTGAGGAACTGAAGATGAAACCCCTCATTCAAACCACCGGCCTGTATCTGGCCTTCGGCGGCGTCGTCGCGGCCGACAACATCGATTTCGAATTGCACGAAGGCGAACGGCTGGCCGTGATCGGGCAGAACGGCGCTGGCAAGACCACCTTCATCAACATCTGCACGGGCTACCTGGCGCCGTCCAAGGGCAAGGTGTATTTCGACGGGCGCGACGTTACCGCCATGGCGCCGCGCAAGATCGTGCGCCTGGGGCTGGGTCGGTCGTTCCAGCTGCCGCAACTGTTCACCGAGCACACAGTGCGCCAGTGCGTGCAGATCGCCGCCGCCCGCCGCAACAAGGAGCTCAGCTGGTTCCGTTCGCTGGAAAGCACCATCGACGAAAAGGAAGTGGATGCCACGCTGGACCTGGTGGGCCTGCTGCCTGAAGCCGACGAAGCGTCCATCGAACTGCCCGAAGGCAAGCGCAAGCTGCTGGATGTGGCCATGGCGCTGGCCCTCCAGCCCAAGCTGCTGATCATGGACGAACCCACCAGCGGGGTCGCGTCCGAAGACAAGTTCGCGCTGATGGAGACCGTGATGCATGCGCTGGACGAACGCCGCGTGACCAGCTGGTTCGTCGAGCACGATGTGGACATCGTGTCGCGCTATGCCACCCGGGTCGCGGCCTGGATTGCGGGCAAGGTGGCCGCCGACGGCACACCGGCGGAGGTCTTGAACAACCCGCAGATCAAAAGCGAAGTGCTGGGGGCCTGAACCATGTTGAATCTATCGGCCATCAATGTCGACCTGGCGGGCAACCGCATCCTGCGCGACGTCAGCGCCAGCTTCGAACCGTCAAAGACCATCGGCATCGTGGGCCGCAACGGCGCGGGCAAGACCACGCTGCTGCGCACCATCATGGGCCTGACCCGGATCAAGTCCGGCAAGATCGCCTTCGATGGCACGGACCTGACCGCCTTGCCCGGCCACAAGCGCGCCGCGTTGAAAGTGGGCTACGCGCCCGAAGACCGCGTGATCTTCCCGACCATGACGGTGGAAGAAAACCTGAACCTGCCGTGCGAAGTGCAGGGCCAGTCCAAGGCCGAGATCGCCGCGCGCATCGCCACGGTGCTGAAGGTGGTGCCGCAGCTTGCGCCGATGCTGGGCCGGTCCGGGTCCGCGCTGTCTGGCGGCCAGGGAAAGATGGTGGCGTTGGCACGCGCCATCATGGTTGGCACCCGCCTCTTGATGCTGGACGAGCCCTTCCAGGGCCTGGCCCCGAAGCTGGCGCGCGACTACACGGAAGCGCTGGCGCGGCTGAAAGAGCTGCAACCCGACCTATGCGTGGTGATCACCGAGTCCAACGTGAAGTTGCTTGGCGACATCCCCGACCAGATATGGACGATCGAGCGCGGCTCGATCACCTTGAATTGAATACCCGGAGACTTTCCATGACGCAGATGATTATCGACGGCCGCCAGGCCGATGCCGCAGACGGACGCACCATCGACGTGGTGTCGCCGGTGGACGGCAAGGTGTTCACCACCATCCCGCGCGGCCAACAGGCCGACGTGAACGCCGCCGTGCAGGCCGCACGCGCCGCGCTGGAGGGCGACTGGGGCCGCATGACGGCGCTTGAGCGCGGGCGCCTGCTGCTGCGCCTGGGCGAATCCGTGCTGGCGCACCACGAAGAACTGTCGCAACTGGAATCGCGCGACACCGGCAAGCCGATGTCCACCGCCCGCGCCGACATCACCGTGCTGGCGCGCTACTTCGAGTTCTACGGCGGTGCGGCCGACAAGGTGCACGGCCAGACCATCCCGTTCCAGAAGGACTATTCGGTCCAGTTGATCCGTGAACCGCTGGGTGTCACCGTCCACATCATCCCGTGGAACTACCCGGCCCAGATGTTCGGCCGCAGCGTCGCCCCGGCGCTGGCCATGGGCAACGCCAGCGTGGTCAAGCCTGCCGAAGACGCCTGCCTGTCGATCGTCCGAGTGGCCGAACTGGCGCTGGAAGTGGGCTTTCCGGCCGGCGCGCTGAACATCGTCACAGGCCTGGGCGAAGAGGCGGGCGCGAGCCTGTCGCGCCATCCCGACATCAACTTCATCACTTTCACGGGTTCCAACGAGGTCGGCGTGCTGATCCAGCAGGCCGCCGCCGTCAACGCGGTCAAGTGCGTGCTGGAACTGGGCGGCAAGTCCGCCCATATCGTGTTCGACGACGCGAACTACAAGCTGGCCATCCCCGCCATCGTGAAAGGCATCGTCCACAACGCAGGCCAGACCTGCACGGCCGGCAGCCGGCTGCTGGTGCAGAAGGGCATCTACGCCGATTTCATGAAGGCGCTGGCCGAGGAGTTTTCCAAGGTGCGCGCTGGCACCCCGGACATGGACCTGACCTGCGGCCCTGTGGTCAACAAGGCGCAGTTCGACCGCGTCAACCGCTACATCGCCAAGGGCCTGGCGGACGGCCTGAAGGTGGCGGCCGAAGGCGCCATCGCCGACGGCGTGCCGACGGGCGGCTACTTCGTCAAACCCACGCTGTTCAGCGCCCCGTCGCACGACAGCACGCTGCTGACCGAAGAGATCTTCGGACCCGTGCTGGTGGCGCTGCCCTTCGATACCGAAGCCGACGCCATCCGCCTGGCCAACGCCACCGACTACGGCCTGTTGGGCGCCGTCTGGACCGAGAACGGCGGGCGCCAGCAACGCATCGCGCGCGGCATCAAGTGCGGCCAGGTCTACATCAACGGATTCGGCGCGGGCGGCGGCGTGGAACTGCCGTTTGGCGGCGTCAAGAAAAGCGGCCACGGACGCGAGAAGGGCTTTATCGCGCTGGAAGAAATGAGCACGACCAAAACGATCATCCAATTCTATGGCGAGTGATCGCCAAGCTATCCGGAGACAAGTCATGAGTCAGTTGCAAGGCAAGGTTGCTATCGTCACGGGCGGCGGCAGTGGTTTCGGCGAAGGCATCGTCAAGCTGTACGCCAAGGAAGGCGCGAAGGTCGTCATCGCCGACATCAATAAGGAAGCCGCCGACCGCGTCGCGGCCGAAGTCGGCGCCGCCGCGCTGGCCGTGAAGGCCGACGTGTCCAGCCGCGCCGACATCGACAACGTGGTGCGCGTCTGCCAGGAAAAGTTCGGCTCGGTCGACATCGTCGTCAACAACGCCGCCATCACCCACAAGAACCAGCCGATGCTGGATGTGGACGAGGCCATGTTCGACCGCATGTTCGACATCAACGTGAAGTCGATCTACCACATGGCCCAGGCAGTCGTGCCGGTGATGCGCAAGCAGAAGCGCGGCGTGATCCTGAATGTGGGCTCGACGGCCGGCATCCGTCCGCGGCCGGGCCTCAGCTGGTACAACGCGTCCAAAGGCGCCGTCAACGTGCTGTCGAAGTCCATGGCGGTGGAATTGGGCCCCGACGGCATCCGCGTCAACGCCATCTGCCCGGTGATGGGCATTACTGGCATGTTCGAACTGTTCATGGGCTTGCCCGACACGCCCGAGAACCGCGTCAAGTTCGTCTCCACCATTCCGCTGGGCCGCTTCTGCCAGCCGTCGGACGTGGCGGCGGCGGCGCTATTCCTGGCCAGCGACGCGGCGGAATTCATCACCGGCGTGGAATTCCCCGTGGACGGCGGCCGTACCGTCTGATCGTTTTCGACAGGCCCCGCACAGGCCGGGGCGTCTTCTCTCTACCGTGGGTGTCAGGCGCATGAAAATCAAAGCGGCGTTGTTGCGTAACGTAGGGGTGGAAGGCCCCTACGCCCAGACCCGGCCATTGAGCATCACCGAGATCGAACTGGACCCGCCCGGCACGGGCGAAGTGCTGGTGAAGATCAAGGCGGCGGGGCTGTGCCATTCCGACCTGTCGGTGATCAACGGCGACCGCCCGCGCGGCGTGCCCATCGTGCTGGGCCACGAATCCTCCGGCGAGGTCGTGGAAACCGGCCCTGGCGTCACGGACCTGAAGCCGGGCGACCACGTCGCCATGGTGTTCGTGCCCAGCTGCGGCTGCTGCAACCCTTGCATGGAAGGCCGGCCTGCGCTGTGCGAGCCGGGCGCCGCCGCCAACACTCAAGGCACCCTGCTGGGTGGCGACCGCCGCCTGCACATCGGCAGCGAATACATCAACCACCACACCGGCGTGTCCTGCTTCGCGGAATACGCGGTGGTGTCGCGCCGGTCCTGCGTGAAGGTCAACGTTGAACTCAGCCATCGCGAAGCGGCGCTCTTCGGTTGCGCCGTACTGACGGGTGCCGGCGCCGTGCTGAACCGTGCGCGCATCAAGGCCGGCGACACCGCCGCCATCGTCGGCCTGGGCGGCGTGGGATTAAGCGCCTTGCTGGCGGCTGTGGCCGCCGGTGCACGCCGCGTGGTCGCGGTCGACCTCAGCGACGAAAAGCTGGCCTTGGCCAAGGAGCTGGGCGCAACCCATATCGTCAACCCCAAACAGGTGAAGACGGACGACGACCTCTTCGACCTGGCCGGCGGCCGCGTCGACTACGGCTTTGACATGGCCGGCGCCGTACCCGCGTTCGAGACCGCCTACAAACTGACCCGCCGCGGCGGCGCCACCGTGACGTCGGGCCTGCCCAACCCCAAATTCAGCTTCCCCTTGTCGCTGTCGCAGATGGTGGGCGAAGAACGCGACATCCGCGGCAGCTACCTGGGCTCGGGCGTACCCGCCATCGATATCAGCCGGTATATCGACCTGTACAAGGCCGGCCAGTTGCCGGTGGACCGGATGATGGGCAAATCCTTTTCGCTGGACCAGATCAACGAGGGGTTCGATCACCTCGCTACCGGCGGCAGCCTGCGCGACGCCATCGTTTTCTAAGGGCATAGACCCGACTACAACACTGGAGACAAGACCATGAAAACCTCAAGACTGGCTGCCCTCTTGGGCGCCACCCTGCTGTCAGGCTTCACGGCGCTTGCGGGCGCCGCCGACAAGCCCAAGGAATTGAACATCGGTATCTCGACCTTCCTGTCGGGGTCGGCATCGGTGTTCGGCGTGCCGGCCCGCGACGCGGCCGAGATCCTGATCCAGGACATCAACGCCGCCGGCGGCATCGACGGCGTCAAACTGGTGCCCAGTTACATCGACGAAGGCGGCGGCGGTGAAAAGCTGCTGTCCGAGTACCGGCGCCTGGCAGAAGGCGGCACCCGCGTCATGCTGTCGGCCATCTCCAGCGGCCACTGCAACATCGTCGCGCCCGTGGCCGAAGACCTGAAGGTGCTGAACGTGCTGTGGGACTGCGGCACGGAAAAGGCGCTGGAAGGCAAGAAATACAAGTACGTCGTCCGCACCCAGGCCAACGCCACTACGGAAATGGTCGCCCAGGTCCTGTACCTGATGAAGGTCAAGCCCGACTTCAAGACCATCGCCATCGTCAACCAGGACTACGCCTGGGGCCGCGATTCGCGCGACATCTTCCTGGCCGCGTTGAAGAAGTTCAAGCCGGATGTCAAGGTCGTGGCCGAGATGTTCCCCAAGTTCGGCGCCGCCGACTTCTCCACCGAGATCAGCCGCCTGCAGGCGCTGCGCCCGGACGTCATCGTGTCCACCTCATGGGGCGGCGACCTGGACAACTTCGTGCGCCAGGCGTCCCAGCGCAACCTGTTCAAAAACTCCACCTTCGTGCTGTCGCTGGCCGAAAGCTCACTGGAACGCCTGGGCAACGCCTTGCCTGAAGGCGTATACGTGGGCGCTCGCGGCGACCACTACTTCCTGCATCCGGAAACCAAGGACGATCCGCAGCACCAGGCTTTCGTGAAGAAGTTCCACGACAAGACCGGCGCCTACCCGATCTACTCGGTCTACCACATGGTGCAAGCCATCCAGGGCCTGAAAGCCGGCTACGAAAAAGCCATCAAGGACAACGGCGGCGCCTGGCCCAGCCCGGAACAAGTGGCAGCCGCCATGCACGACGTGACCTTCAAGGGATACGGCCGCGACGTGAAGATGCACCGCGCCGACGGCCAGGGCCTGGAAGCGCAACTGTTCGGCGTAACGAAGAAGAGCGACAAGTACCCGTTCAAGGTGCTGGCCGACATCACCATCGTGCCGGCCGAACTGGTCACCCCGGGCGTGGAGGACACCTCGATGGCCTGGATCGACAAGAGCCTGACGCCGGACGTGCTGAAAAGCGACCAGATCAAGGTGTTCCCGAACTGAGCAAGCTGTGTTGTGTGTGCAGGGACGTCCCCGGCGAGAAATCGCCGGGGTTTTTTTGCGTGGGGCCTTGAGGCCTGTCGCCAGGCCGATCCGCTATGCGGCGTCCGACGTCTTGTCGTGCGTCAGGAACGCGGGCGGAACTTGCGCCGTCAACCAGACGCCGTTGTCTGCCTGGTAGAACGCAAATCCCTGCTCATGCATGGCCCCGGCGGCAACGCTGAGGACCACCGGCACGCCATAGCGCTGGCCGACCGATGTGGCCGTCTGCCGGTTATCCGATAGGTGTACATGCTGACGCTGCCCGGGTTTCAAGCCTTCCTGCATGATGGACGCAATGAAGCGCGTCGCCGTCCCATGGAAAAGGGTCGCTGGCGGCGTCAGCACTGTATGGCTGATCGCGACGGCTTCCGTCGTGTGACCCTGCGCGGCGCGGATGCGAGTGCCGTCTTCCGAGATCGTGAAGCGTTGCTTGTCGTTGTCCCGGACGACCGCACGAATCACCGTGTCATCCAGCACTTTGCCCGCACGCCGCGCGCCGTCGATCAGGGCGGTGATGTCCGCCCATCCCTCGGTATCCAGCGTCAAATCTATCGCCTGGGGTTGATGGCGCAATACATAGCTGAGGAATTTACTGATTTCTGTCGTGTTGTTTTTCATATTTGTTTGAGGCGCTATTGCAGGAGCACCGCTAACGGCGGATAGGCTGCGCACTGCCGCATGGCATTTCTTGACACTCGAGACATTCAACTCCGGCAACGGCGCCAGCCAGGCCGCGTCCAAATTGCGCATATGGAAACTGCTTGCCAGTGTCTCGCTGGATCGGCGATATTTTAGTTCGACCTAGCGCCTTATTTTCTTCGGTTGTTAAATTTTTTGAGAGGATTGGGTTCGCCGCGACAAAGTTCACAGATAGTTCTTGTCGGAAAGGACGTAGTTAGATTTGGGCCGAAAGGCGCTGGATATTAAATTGAATGAGAAATATAGTTATCTCTGGGATGGTTCTGATGATGGGTGGGCTCTATTTTGGGTGAATTCTAAGTCCGTTAATGAGAATCCAGCTTATTCTGTGGTAAACACAATCAGCAGAAGGGTTTTGCTCATCAGTGATAGCGCTGTTGAAGAAAAAGTCGTGAAAGAATGTTGGCACGAGGGCGGCCGACGCTAAGTATTGGTAGTGGGTTTTAAAATTTATAGTATTAAGAACGGATTTAAAATATCAGACTGCATTTTAATAATGTGGTCTGACACCTTATTTTATATGCCTGGAGGGTTTCGATATAATTCCGTAGGTCCCGGTTCCGCCACCCCTTTCTATCCAACAATATTTGGTAATGACTAATGACTATCAAAGCCGAATACGCGCGCCAGCGACTTTTATTTTTTGTCGCGCAAGATGTAACTGACCCAGTGCGCAATAGAATGAAGACGTTAGTCGAAAGTCTGTCGAATAAGAGATCATGGCAAATCGCAGCACCTAAATTCATCGATTCTATTGATTATTCCGGAACTTCAGAAGCTGACTTTCCAGATGAAACTGTGGGTTGTATGGCAGAAGTTTATGCGGCGTCGAAGGGCGAATTACCTGCGAGCTTGGATGCACAAGCTCTCGCAGAAGTAGAGCTTCTAGTTAAGGTTGCTCAAGATTTCTCCCGCGCTTATTCTCTGGAAATTGAATTTGAACTCGATGGTGTGTTTGTCGGCGCGATAGATAGGGGGGCGCTTGATAAAAGCTTGGAGCATGGCTTGCTTGGAGAGTGGCGGGCTCACTTAACGATTTAAAGTGTCAGACTGCATTTTCATTCTGTTGAAAATGCAGTCTGACACTTTAAATTATATGGCGCATCGGACTGACGCAGTGACCTGGTGGAACGATGTAGGACGGAATCATGGGCCGAATCTCCTGAAGTCAGGACATTCATGCTCAATTCTGATAATTATGAGCTTCAGCCAAGTTCGATAAATCGTTCGGAAGGAGCGAAACTCAGAAGGACTTATATGGAGCCTGCTGCGCCCAGTTTTAACAAAAATAATCTGAAATAGTTATGAGTAATTTTGAAATGAACGCGGATTTATATTTGGCTATCCAGGATTTTTGTTCTGAGGGTGACCGACTCGCCAATGAACGCGAGTTTGACGCAGCTATTTCTTCTTATAACAGCGCCTGGGAATTAATTCCTGAACCTAAGAATGAGTGGGAGGCCTCAACGTGGGTGCTTGGTGCTATTGCCGATGCTTGCTTCCTTGGCGGCTATATGGGTTCGGCTGAGGAGGCGCTTGAATATGCGATGACTTGCCCGGGGGGGGTGGGGAATCCATTTCTTCACTTGCGCTTTGGACAGGTCTTGTATGAAAGGGGGAAAATGGAACGCGCCACTCAGGAGCTAATGAGGGCTTATATGGGTGAGGGAGAGGACATTTTCTTGGTTGAGGATAAAAAATATATTGATTTCTTGCGGTCGCGCGTAACGTTGTAAGAGTGGTGTGTTTTATATATTTAATATTTAATATTTATGATTTAAGATCCCGTCTTGCCCGTCAAGAGATTAGGCCTAATCCGGGCGATAGGATGAACGCGTTTTGAGCACACCGAAGCAGAGATGAGCAAGCTTTCTCATTGCAGCGCCGAGCGCGGACATTTTGCTTTTACCGGCGTCTAGCAGTCGGGCGTGGAGGGCTTGGACATGTGGGTTATAGCGCGTGGCCACAATCGCGGCCATGTAGAGCGTTGCCCTCACTCGTGGCTGTCCGGCCTTGGACAAGCAAGGTCGGCCATTGAGGCTGGTTCCGGATTGCCGCTGTACGGGAATCAGACCCAGATATGCCGCCAAGCCCTCCGCTGAGTTGATTCGCCTGTTGTGCATGATCGATAGGATCGCGTTCGCTGCTTGCGGTCCGATGGCAGAAAATAAGGTGTCAGACTGCATTTTAATAATGCGCTGGCGCTGAAAATTCAGACGGGCAATTTATTCCACGTGGCGCTCATCCCACAGCACGGCCATAATTTTTTTCCTACGCTGGAAGAGGGATTGCAGAGGAAGATTGCGCCCCAGCGAAGAGGGCGACCAACTAAAATTTAGTCTGACCCCTTATTTCTCAAGTTGAAAGTCGTGCGTATTACAACTCTGTGAGGGGGGATTATGGGAATTGATGTTGAATTTAAAGATTCAGATTGCATTTTCGCACCAGTTGACCTCATCAACTCATCAGAAGTTCTCGCGGCAGCTGCATGGGCTTATGTAGGACGGGCGGAATTTTCGAAATGATCCTATTCTAAATAGGCAATATAACGATTCCCGGCGCGATTGGTGGAAGAGCCGGGTGACCGATTTTGAGTACGATAAATATGACCGAATACGACCTATTGGTGCAGGCGGTAGAAGACGCGGGAAATGAGATTTTTTGGTTTGGGGGGGCTGGTAAAGCGCAGATTGAGCACCTTAAAAGTAGCTTGCGAACAAATCTTCCGCCTTCATTCGAACAATTTCTCGAGCATTACGGTGGAGGGGGGGTCATTGGTGCGGAGATCTCTGGAATAGAAAGCGGTGATGCGGGAATTCAATCGGGCGGTACGGTGTTGGGAGATACTCGAGAATGTCGAGCTAGATATCAATTGCCGGAAGGTTTGGTAGTGATCTATTTTCATGACGACGAGGTATGTTGGTGTCTCGATGTCCGCGAGAATGAAGGGGGTGAGTGGCCTGTGGTAAGTTATGACGTTTTTCGGCGTATGGTTGATCGTAAAATTTCGCCGAATTTCTACTCATTTTTAAGGCAATATTTATTGTTGTATAGCCTGCCTTAATTTATTTAATGTTCAAATTGATTTAAGGTGTCAGACTGCATTTTAATAATGTAGTCTGGCACCTTATTTTTCCATCTGGGCTCAGGAAGTATCAGTATATCGGTCCATTCATGCATAGGCCTTTTACGCCCTGGCCCAGCTGGGCCAAGTGCAGGTTTCCCCAACTGTGATAAGTAGCGTGCTCACTGGTGTGATAGGTACCTCTAGGTCTGGAGAAATTTGATGAGTAGTATTGAAGGCGTAGCTGCCGAATTGCGAAGGAGTGGGGCAGAGCTTGTTACGGGGTTGCAGTCCACCAAAGAGATTAAGCGGCAGGCGTTCGAGCGTCTGGATAAGGCGTCCAGGGAGCTAGCGGAGTTATTACGGGGATCGGAGCAGCTGCCGCGGCAGATCGTTAATGATCTCTACCTCACTGCAAAAATCCTTGAGAACGAAGCTCCACACTCGAAAGATGCGGCGCTTGTCAGTCAAATGGCATATGCACTTTATATGACATTTGATTTAATTCTTCTTGGCGAATCTCATGAGGACTATCGCCCAGGCGTACCTAGAGTGCGGTAGGGCCCGGTGTAGATCCTAAGGCGGATTAAGGTCAATGAATTTAAGGCGCCAGACTGCATTTTTAGGCACTTTGATTCAGTCAGGACGGTCGCATATCCGCCACCCCATCCCGTCATAAAAATAAGGTGTCAGACTGCATTTTAATAACGTAGGCTGGCATTTTTTTTTGAAATTTCGGTAGAATTTCAGGTCACATCCCATCGGGATGCCCTCTTAACTCGTTTTCCGATGTCTTTCAGAACGAGACGGGCAAGTCTACAAGCGGAGAGCCTTTTAATGGATACCCACGCCACCAAAATATTGGTAAAGATCGCAAAAGAGTTTATTGAATTGATGCAAAGCATTGATCCTAATTGGGATCGGGCCTATCACAGATTCCGTATGGATGAGGGGCGCTATGGCAGTAACGGATCATATTCTGTGGCGGGTGGTGTACAGCTTATTGGCGCACTTCAGTGTTCGAACTTTTATGATAGCGTTAACAAAAAGGGCTACGAGTTATTTCAGATTTTGAAGCGAAATAAAGGGGTTTTTTTGTTGACGATAAACTCCGAGTTTAATTATCACGTGGATATTGATTGGGAAGATACTGGTCGCTGGGAGATCACTAAAATTAACGGATCCTCAGGACTGCCAGGAGGCATATGAAAAATATTAAAATAAGGTGTCAGACTGCATTTTAATAATGTAGTCTGACACCTTATTTCACATTGAATCTGACTCATGCGAAATGGACGTGGCGAAGGTGCGAGTTGGCATCCGCGGCAGCCGTCCTACGGCGCAGCGCGAATTTGTTGGAACGCTTGAAGAGAGATTGCAGCGGAAGATTGAGCCCCAGCGAAGAGGGCGACCATCTAAAATGTAGTTGACACCCTACTTCAATACTTGGAACGGCATAATTAATGGATTCAGGTTATGTATATAGATATGTATTGCGAGACTGGTGCTTAGAGCCGCGGGCGTCTGCTGACGAGATTGGGGACGTAGTTAAGAGGATGAAGTTTTCGCTGCCTGCAGACTATCTTAATTTCATCGGGGAGCATAACGGCGGGGAAGGCTTCGTTGGTGAAAATTATCTGATATTGTGGAAAATTGGGGACTTGATAGATTTCAATGCCGACTATGAGGTAGAAGATTATGCTCCGGGCATATTTCTGTTTGGCTCCAGCGGTGGTGGGGAAGGTTATGGATTTGATACTAGGTCGCTGAAATTGCCTGTCGTTCGCATTCCATTTATCGGTATGGAACTGCAATACGCTGATAAAGTCTCCGACGATTTTGGAAAGCTCTGGTCTGCGCTCAGGCGGTCGCGTTAATGGCTAAGAAAGGTGTTGAGGTAGATGCAATTCGCATAAAAATAAGGTGTCAGACTGCATTTTAATAATGCGCTGGGGCTGAAAATGCAGACGGGCACCTCATTCCACGTGGCGGTCATCCCAGAGCACGGCCATAATTTGTTCCTACGCTGGAAGAGGGATTGCAGCGGAAGATTGAGCCCCGGCGAAGAGGGCCAGCTTCTGAAATGTAGTCTGACACCTTATTCGGTGATAATATATTAAATAAATAATCGAATAGAAATGACTGATAATTCGGAAGATGTTTTGTTTGAAAAATTGGTATCTGATATGCGAAGCTCTCTGCCGCAAGATATCGTCGATATTTTAAGCGGAGCTGATAAGGGGCAAGCGGTCATGAGTGCATTTTGTAAGTTTGGCTTTGGATTAAGAGCCATTCTCAATCTTGATGCGGAGGATGCTTCTGAGAAATGGTTTGCAGTTTTGAGAAATTCGGGAACAGGGCCTTTGCTTGGATTTAATGGTGAGGGTGCGGTCTTTGCTTTATTTGAATATGTTTGGGATAAAATGCACGAGAGCAATTAAGAACGATTAACTAAAGATGTCGGACTTTGAGGTTTCCTGATTTAAGGTGCTAGGCTGGATTCAAATTAAGGTGTCAGACTGCTTTTTTGAAGCCGCTGTATCCCAGATGGGGCGGTAGCAAAGCCACCGCCCCATCCCGCCCTCAAACCATCTCAATCCGCACGTCGACGTTGTCCTTGATCGCGCGCGAATACGGACACATCCGATGCGCGGCTTCCACCAGCACCCGCTTCTCCTCCTCGCTCAGCCCCGGCAGCGACACCGGCAGCACGACCCCCAGTGCAAATTCGCCTCGCCGTCGACCTTGCCCAGTGACACGCAGGCATCAATTGCCACGTCCTTCGAAAGGCGATGACATTCGCAGCTCCCGCCCGCTTCATTGCTCCCATGAAGCAGGCGGAGTACCCCACCGCAAAAAGTTGTTCGGGATTCGTGCCCGGCTTGCTGGATCCGGGCGGGCTCAGTTGCACGTCCAGCGCGCCGTCGCTGCTGCGGCCCGTGCCGTCGCGGCCGCTGGTGGTGTGGGTGTTGGCGGTGTAGAGGACTTCTTCAAGTTTCTTGGCCATGAT